>Ga0116153_10000021_pt1 | contig 277954 bp, 269 predicted proteins | sample AD_UKC028_MetaG_FD_89896 | JGI IMG/M metagenome (GOLD analysis project Ga0116153, IMG submission 89896) | Active sludge microbial communities of municipal wastewater-treating anaerobic digesters from USA - AD_UKC028_MetaG | ecosystem: Engineered > Bioreactor > Anaerobic > Digestate | place...
CTTTTATCTGCATTCGCGCTTGCTGGAACGCGCCGCAAAACTCCGTGACGATCTTGGCGGCGGATCCTTGACAGCACTTCCGGTGATTGAAACACAACTCGGCGATATCTCCGCCTATATCCCGACCAACGTTATTTCCATTACCGACGGACAGATCTACCTTGAAAGCGACCTTTTCTTTTCCGGCGTCCGTCCTGCCATCAACGTCGGACTTTCTGTATCCCGCGTCGGCGGCAACGCCCAAACCAAAGCGATGAAACAGGTTGCCGGCATGCTCCGCCTGGCGCTTGCTCAATATCGCGAACTCCAGGCATTTTCTCAGCTCTCCACGGACCTTGATAAAGCCACCAAGGACCAACTCGCGAGAGGCGAGCGTATGGTCGAGATCCTCAAACAGAACGACCTCCAGCCCATGCCTCTTGAACAGCAAGTCGTCATTCTTTTTGCTGGCACAGGCGGTTTTACGGACGACATCCCGGTAGATCGTCTTAAAGATTTTGAAACGGGTCTTTTTGAATTCATCGACAAAAATTATCAGGAAATTTTTCATGAAATTGCCGAGAAAAAGATTTTCTCGGATGATTTAAAAATAAAACTGAAACAGGCCATTATTAAATTCAAACAAATATTTTCATAATTCGTGAAACGCGCAAAATACAGCGAACTACTGATGCCGCGCGTTGAAAAGGTTTTATGTCAGGACAATTAAGAGCATTAAAAAACAGGATCCGCGGCGTGGAAAGCACCCGAAAGATCACCAAGGCCATGGAAATGGTCGCGGCATCCAAGCTCAAGCGTTTTCAATATCTGAAAGCACAAGCCGCTCCTTACGAAGAATCGTTGGAAGGAATCTTGAAAAGGCTTTTGAGGACGGACATGCCGCTCACGCATCCCTTGCTGGAACAGCGCAAAGAAAAAGAAGCCGCACTTCTTGTGATCACTTCGGACACGGGGCTTTGCGGCTCTTTTAACTACAGTCTTGTGGAAGAAACCAAGAAGTTCCTAAACGGACGCGCAAAAACACCCCTGATGATCGGTTTTGGGAAAAATGGTGTGAACAGGTTATTAAGCTCGGGACAACAATGGCACAGCACTTTCACAGACACAAAAACCAACCAAATCGAACCAACGATCGCCAAAATCGGTCTTCTCATGAAGAACCTTTTTTGTGAAAAAAAAGTGGATGCTGTTTATGTCGTTTTTTCTCATTTTATAAGTAAAAATTCTTTTTGCCCGACCGTAGAGAAAATCTTACCGTTCCCGATCAGTGATCAAAGAGTTTCGGAAGAAGGCGCCTCTCCTTACATTATAGAACCGGACGCCGGGACCCTCTTCGCAAAGTTGATTCCCCTTTTTTTTGAATCGAAAATACGAATGATCTTTTTGGAATCTTTCATCGCGGAGCAAACCGCGCGCAGAAACGCCATGTCTCAAGCCACGGAAAATGCGGAAGAACTTATTGAGACGCTAGTTCTTTTGAGAAACAAGATGCGACAGGCGGCCATCACCAAAGAATTAATCGAAATCGTTTCGGGCTCACGAGCCCTTAAAAATAAATAGCGGAACTTATAACCAGGAGAATTTTATGGCAATCGGAAAAGTCGTTCAGGTGATGGGGCCTAGCGTTGACGTCGCATTCGAAACAGAAAAACTTCCGTCGATCCTTAATGCCGTCGAGATCATGATGCCTCACAGGACTTTGGTCCTCGAAGTGGCACAGCACATCGGAGACAATATTGTTCGCTGTATTGCGCTTGCGTCGACGGATGGGTTGGTTCGAGGCATGGAGGCTAAAGACACCGGCGCTCCGATCTCAGTCCCTGTCGGCGAACAGACTCTCGGCCGCGTCTTCAATCTTTTGGGCCAGCCCATCGATGAACAGGGAGCCATAAAGAATCCGGATAAAAAAAATAACATTCATCACGCCCCTCCCTCGTTCGAAGAATTGTTGCCCGTTTCTTCAATCCTCGAAACCGGGATCAAGGTGATCGACCTTTTGGCGCCTTATCCGAAAGGCGGCAAGGTCGGACTTTTTGGAGGCGCCGGCGTTGGGAAAACCGTCATCGTGATGGAGCTGATCCACAGCATCGCGACCGAACACGGCGGTGTTTCTGTTTTTTGCGGCGTCGGAGAACGTACGCGCGAAGGAAATGACCTTTGGCTGGAATTGAAGGAATCGGGCGTCATTAAAAAAACAGCCATGGTATTCGGTCAGATGAATGAACCTCCCGGTGCGCGTCTCCGCGTCGCGCTTTCGGGTCTCACCATGGCCGAGTATTTCCGTGATGAAGCGCATCAGGACGTACTTCTTTTTATTGATAACATTTTCCGGTTCACACAGGCTGGCGCCGAAGTGTCCGCGCTTTTAGGCCGTATGCCTTCCGCCGTCGGGTATCAGCCGAATCTTGCGACCGAAATGGCAGACCTTCAGGAACGCATCGCTTCCACAAAAGCGGGGTCGATCACTTCCGTGCAAGCCATTTATGTCCCCGCGGACGACCTGACCGATCCCGCTCCGGCAACGGCTTTCTCACATCTGGACGGCGTCACGGTGCTTTCCCGCCAGATTGTGGAACTCGGCATTTACCCGGCCGTGGACCCCCTCGCCTCGACATCACGCATGCTGGATCCCCGCATCGTCGGTCAGGAACATTACGATATTGCCCGCGAAGTCCAGCGCGTCCTTCAGCGTTACAAAGATCTAAAAGATATTATCGCGATCCTTGGGATCAATGAACTTTCTCCGGAAGACAAGGAAACAGTGATGCGGGCTCGTAAAATCGAACGTTTTTTTTCACAACCTTTCTTTGTGGCCGAAGCCTTTACGGGACAAAAAGGACGTTACGTCCGTTTAAAAGACACTGTGGCGAGTTTTAAAAAGATCCTCGCGGGCGAACTTGATCAGGTCCCCGAACAATGTTTTTATATGGCAGGCGGCATCGAAGATGTTATGGAAGCATACGAAAAAATAAAGGCCACTGCCTAAGCTTATGGCCTCAAATTATTCTCTAAAAATCATCACGCCGCAAGGCGCCGCTTATGAAGGAACGGTCTCACATACCTTTCTGCCCACGGAAAACGGCTTTGTCGGCGTACTGGCACACCACGCCCCTTATCTCGTTTCCTCAAAAGGCGGTAAACTGGTGGCCCGCGAAGACACAGGATTGGAAAAAACATTCGCGGTCGGCCCCGGTTTTTTCGAAGTCAACCACGACACGGCCGTTTTTCTTACGCAGAGTTGTACGTCGAAAGAATAAATTCCAACTTTAAGATCGGCGTTTTTTATATCTTCAGATCTTTAAAATCGATAAGCTGAACACCTGTTTTTTGCAAACTTTCAAAGATTTTCCGAACCTCTTCCCGGTTATGCCGGACTGCGCGGACGGCATCACGAATCACAAATACTTCGAAACCTTCCCGAACGGCATCGATCGCCGTGGCCTGGACACAGTATTCCGTTGTTAATCCTGATAAATATAATTTTTTAATGCCATGATCCTTCAAATATTTTTTAAGATCCGGGCGGGGATCCTCGAAAACACTGTAGCCATCCTGCCATTTTTCCACTCCTTTGTGGAACTCTTGTTGAATCCTGGACGTTTCAAGCATTGGATGAAACGCCGCCCCGCTTGTCCCTTGAATACAATGAGGCGGCCACTTTTTAAAATGTTCGGACCCCACCGGATGCATGTCCCTTGACGCCAGGACAAACTGGAAAAAGGGCATAAGCCGGTTGATGAGAGGAACGATCTTATCAGCCCCGTTGACAGCAAGCGACCCGCCTTCGCAAAAATCATTTTGAACATCCACGATTAACAGAGCAGCATCCTGAATCATTTGGCACCCAACCTCTTTAGAATCATTTTTTCTTTCAGATCAAAAAGCTTTTTGCTGACCCCTACCCGATAAATATGCGGATAGAAAAAACGCTTATGTTCTTCTGGAAGTAAGACCAGGCGTTTTTTTGCATATTCCCGAATCTCACGAACCGGAACTTTTCCAGCCACTACCTTTCCTTTTTTCATGAGAGCATGGAACAAAGGTTCCGCCTTCAGCCCTTTGGTTTTCGTATGCGCCATGGAATTGAACGGATGGATCAATTTGGGCGGCGTTTTTTCATGCTCCAAAGCAATCCCGTCCAGAAAAAACTGACCGTCTTTGGCAAAGAACCGGAACACCTTTTTCTTCCCGGGTTCGTTCATTTTGCTAAGCGTATCCGAAATTTTGATTTCAGGCTGACAATTGATTTCTGAAAGCTTATAGACCATATCCAAGGCAGGCTCGTCATAAGCCGTCACAAGTTTGGTGCCGACTCCGAAACCATTAAGACTAGCCTTTTGCTTGAGGAGGCTCTCGATGATGTATTCATCGAGCTGCCCTGATGCAAAGATTTGGACGCGTGGGAAACCCTCGACATCCAGCACGCGCCGCACTTCTTTGCTCAAATACGCAAGATCCCCGCTATCAAGACGGACACCATGGATTTCAATTTGTTTTTTCCGCAGTCTTTTCAAACATCGAATGAGATGAGGCAGACCGCTTTGCAAGGTGCTATAGGTATCGATCAAAAGCACGGTTTTTTCTTTATGAATCCGCGCGTATTCCCAAAAAGATTTTTCTTCGTTTCGAAAAGCCTGGATCCAACTGTGGGCCTGCGTGCCAAATATTGGAAGATCATAGGTCTTGGCTGCCAAAACGTTAGAAGTCCCATCCACCCCGCCGATATAAGCCGCACGCGATGCCATGATTCCAGCCAATCCCTGGGCGCGGCGAAGCCCGAACTCCACCACCTTTCTTCCGGAGGCGGCTTGCACAATCCGTGAAGCCTTGGTTGCTACAAGAGAAGAGAAATGGACGAAATTAATGAGGAGAGTCTCGACCAGTTGCGCTTCAAGAATGGAGCCTTCGATGCGCATCAACGGTTCATGAGGAAATACGATCTCTCCTTCCCGAACGCTTTGGACATTCAAGCCAAAACGAAAGGTCTTGAGATAATTTAAAAAAGATTGCTTGAACCCATGTTCTTTTAAATAATTCAGATCGCTTTTCGTAAAACGGAACTTTGACAACAAACGAACCGCTTCATCCATGCCCGCCGCAATGAGATATCCTCCTTGAAAAGGGTTTTTCCGGTAATAAAGATCGAAAACGGCCTTCTGCCGGAAAAGGCCCGTCAGAAAATAGCCTTCTGCCATCGTCAACTGGTAGAAATCCGTATAGAGCGGTGAAAATTCTTTTAAAAAGGGTTGCTTCATGGAATTTCTCTTTTATTTTATTTTTTCTCGTTCAAAATTTGACGGACGGTTTCCATTAAAAAGTGTTGCGCCTGAAATAACGGCTCTGTCAGCCGCCAGACTACTCCGATTTCTCGCTTAGGTTGCGGGGAAGCAAAAGGAACATAAACAAGGCCGGCGGAGCGCTCAAAAGCGACAGCCATTTCAGGAACGAAAGTAACACCCTCCCCCACTGCAGCCAGCTGAAGCACTGATGTCAAACTACTGCCCTGAAAAATCACTTGTTGGTCCTTCCTTTTGATTTTGCAGAAATCCAATGTTTGCTGTCCAAAACAATGGCCTTCCTGCAAGATGAGCATTTTTTCATTCGCAAGGTCAGATCGAGTTACCTTTTCCTTTGCGGCAAGCCGATGCCGTTTGGTCATGGCTAAATAGAAAGGCTCTGTGGCGAGACCCTGCCCGACAATCCCGCGATCTTTGACCGGAAGGGCAAGAATCCCGAGATCAAGTTTTCCGCTTTTTAGAAAATCCAAAAGAACGGAAGTGGTTTCTTCAAAAAGTTCAAGAACGAGATGGGGTGCCGTCTTCTTCAGTTGAAGAATGACCTTTGGCATGAGATAAGGACAAATCGTTGGGATGACCCCAAGCCGGACGGTTTCGTTGATATCCTCCGTATCTTTTCGAATCTCAAGCACTCCTTTCTGGATCTGATCCAAAGCGCTAACCGCATGCGTAAGGAATTTTTTGCCAGCAGCAGTGATTTGTACTTTGTGAGAAGACCGTTCGAAAAGCACGGCGCCAAGCTCTTTTTCCAGGTTCTGGACGCCTTGGCTCAGAGTTGGTTGCGTGACATGAACCTTTTGAGCTGCACGCTGAAAATGAAGCTCCTGAGATAACGCAACTACATAACGTAACTGTTGGATATCCATCGATTGCCTCTTTCAATGACTATTATAACGAATATCAATTAGACCGAATACTCCTATCGGTTTATCCTTGAATTGAACAAAAAAGGTTCAACAAAACCTTCGATAGAAGGTGAAGGGTGTTTCCAAAGAAAGGAGCAGGTTATGACGACCTTAACCATCATTTCAAAAGAAGAGTTAAAGTCAAAGATCGACCGAAAAGAGGATTTTCAGCTCGTGAATGTGCTGAGCCCTGATTATTATCACTTGGGATCGATTAAGGGCTCCATAAAGATACCTCTTGATTCGCTTGAGAAGCGTTTCAAAGAGCTGGACAAGAGTAAAGAAGTAATTGTTTATTGCGCCAGCTATGATTGTGCCGTTTCAAGAAAAGCTGCGGAGCTTCTCGCAAGTCATGGATTCGGGGTGGTCGCCTACGAAGGCGGCATCAAGGAATGGAAAGAGGCTGGATTTCCTTTGGAAATGGAAAAGGGAGCAAAGCGTAAAGGTGCTTGCTCTTGTTAAACCGCTCGCGCTTTTTCGCAAGCGGGTCAACCATGGGAGAAAGGAGTTGCTTTATGTTGTTTGAATTAACAATTGTACCGGTGACAGGCCATGCGCATATCAGCGGTGAAATCGCGGAAGCTCTTAAAATCATTGATGCCGCGGGGCTGGCATATCGTCTCACGCCAACGGGGACTTGTATCGAAGGGACCTGGGATGAGGTGATGCCGGTGATCCGGCGGTGTCATGATCATATCCGCAAATTCACCCCCTATGTGGTGACGACCATCTCGATTGAAGATAAAGAGGGTGCGCAGAATCTGCTGGAAAAAAATATCGCGAGCGTCGAAGAGAAACTGGGCCATCCGGTAAAGTGCTGAAACCCGATTGAGGCACGTTTAAGAATGTTTCGGTGACGAAGAAATAGTTTTATGGTTTTTAAGGTGTAAGAGATAAATATTCGCTTTTATTTAAGAAGAGGTTTGACCCGCTGATAGATGCGTTCCGCCATGATTTCATACCCTTTGCCGTTGGGATGAATTTGATCATACTTGTATCGCGGGTCAAAAAGGATGCCTTTGAGGATATGAGGAATAAGGACAATATGTTTTTGATGAGCCAATTTCTTAAAATCCTCCTGATAGTCATCCCCCAGTAAACCCGTCTGAACCGTGGCCCAAACGACCATGGCACCTTTCCCATGTATCCGGTCAATGATCGCTTCCATATTCTTCAGGGTTTCTTCTTTAGGGATCTTACGAAAAAAATCATTCGCCCCCAGTGTGATGATCACGATCCGCGGGTCATGCGCGGACACATCGTTTTCAAGGCGCGCGAGTGCGTCCCCTGTCGTATTTCCGGAAATGCCCGTATTGATGACCGGCAGATTTACTTTGGAACGCAGAACCGAAGGATAATCCTTGCCTTTCTCAGCACCAAAGCCCTCGGTCAGACTGTCACCGAAACAAACGACCGTGGTCCCTTGCGAATCGCGGTTTGCAATTCGAGGTTCACAACCGCATAAAAAAATGACGCAAATAAATAAGGATAGATATTTTTTTATCATAAAAACGACTTTACCTTTTCGCCTCCTCTGAAACTTCTCATGGTCCCTTATGCCCGTTCCTTCAAAAGAGAGATCACCGCATCCAACTGATTCGATATTTTTCTGAGCAGATCGATTTGCTCTCGCGACATCTTATCCTGTTTTTCCTGCATGGCCTTCGCCTCGCCGGCGATCTTGGCCATATCCCCTAATTTATTAAGATCAAACATCTTTCCTCCTTTGATTTTCAGTTTTGATTTTTTATTTTAACGGGATGATATTCGCTTTATGCTCGGACTTGAGCCCCGTGCGGGCAGGGATCTCACCTTTCAATGCGGACTTCACCAGTGTTTTGACATCGTCCTTGAAATCCATAGTCAAAAGCCATTTCAAATACCCCGGATCTTTCCGAACGAGTTCATCCAGTGAAACCTGCCTACGGTATTTACCGAACATGGGATACAATTTCCCGTTCCACCAGCCGAATTTTCTTTCCGCATCATAAAAATTCATATGGGAACTGTATTCGAACTTATCCAGGACCGAAATGTCCTCTTGCCCCTCGCCGTATTTGTCTACCTGTTTCTCCAGGATTTCAAAAACCGCTTCGCTGTCCGCCAACGCCCCATGAGCACCGACCAGTTCCTTGCCGCAATAGAACTGGTAAGCCGCCGAGAGATCCCGTTTTTCATTCAGGTGAAAGATCTTTTGCGCGTCATAAACCTTTCGATCTTCCCATGTGAATTTGATCCCGATATCCGCGAATTCCCTTTCTAGGAGCGGCAGGTCAAATCTTTCCACATTGAACCCTGCCAGATCCGCGGAACCGATAAAAGAAAGGATTTCATGCGCCACATCCCGAAAAGCAGGAGCGTTTTTCACCTCTTGATTTGAGATCCCCGTTAAGTCTGTGACGATTTTGGGAATGTTAATCCCCGGATTAACCCTCTTGTAATACGTTTCCTTTTTCCCGTCAGGTGAAAACTTAACAAGCGCAATCTCAATAATCTTGTCCTTTTCCACCCACACCCCGGTGGATTCAATATCCAGAGAAACGAGTGCGTTCTGTATTTTCACAAAAGTCCTTTCGGTTGATTCAAATTTTATTTAGTAATATGAACAGCCAGCCATACGGTTTTTTGCTTGGAATGCGTCCAGTCCACGCGGTGGTAGGTTTTTGCCGGAATAAACATATAATCGCCTGTCTTTAAATCGAACTTTCCCTGTGTCTTTTTAAATGAAAGACGCGCCCGCCCCTTCAAGACGGCCACCCACTCTGCCGTTTTCGAACAAAGCCATCGCCCTTCCGGCGTGGTCTGTCCGCATGAAACGATCCGTTCGATCTTCAAACCTCTTCCCTTCATTAAAACCTGAAAAATCTCTCCCTTTTTGACTGCAGGAAGTCCGGAGAAAAGATTGTGAATTTTTATTTTTTTCATGGGTAGCGTTTTTGGTTTGTCCGGTCTTAATTCAAAAACCAGCGCCGAATCAAAGAAAGAAAACCTTTGCCTTGCGGTTTCGGGGTTTCGGGAAAGGATTCCGGAGGAAGTTCATTTTGGGATTCCGTGCTGATTTCCTGCTCCGGCGTGGTCTGAAAGTCTGCCAGGATGGCCTCAGCCCGCGACCGGTCTTCCGGACGGATATAAACTTTCACGGTGCCCATCAAAGGATTCAGGCCGCCCAAGCTCCCTACTGAGAACAAATTCTGAACGCCCTCATTCTGAATAAAACAGTCAATGTTCGCCGACTCAAGCGCAGATCTTACGACCTCGGCCCGCATCGGATCCCCATCTTCAAAAATAAGATGAAATGCTTCCGGATCTTTATCCATCACTTCTCGAATCAAGCCGAACGCAGAAGCGCCGCCTGGCGTATTTTCCGGATCGTGCTTTGTTTGTGCTTTTTACCAAACATCGGATTATTTTTCCCTACTTTTCTTCGCTGCTCCTGCTTAATCCATGTCTTGGAGTGGTGCTTGCCATAAAACGGATTTTTTTTACCGGCCATCGCTCGGCTCATCTTTGATCTTGCCGCCTCACTTAGCCCTATTTTTTTTATGCCCATGCTTGCCTCCGAATCCAGTTGGGTTTTTTAAAAAGTATCAGATACGCCATGTTGCTATTTAATTGAAAAAACGGCTATGCTTCCCTCAAATAGGCTGTTCCCGTAACCATTGATTCTTGCCCAAAGATGCCCCCGCGCCATTTTATGACGTTAGGAAAGGATAGCGCTACCTATCTGCCAAGTCTTTGTTCTCTTCGCGTTATTCGGCTTTATCCGCACTATACTTGACTCGAACCGTTCCTGCATAGACCAGCTCGGGCTTCTCTTTTGCATCAGCCTCGGCTTGAACCTTTTCCGCTTCTTCCGGCGTCAGTAACTTCACCTTCACCCCCTGCGGGAGCTGTACTGTTTGATCTGTTCCGGTTTTGTCGACCGCGGAAACGGCTGTCTTGGAAACCCGTTGAGATACTTCACTTGATTTTTTCTTCATTTTTTTATCTTTGCGTGGGGAAAAATCAAAAGCGGATTGACCCACGCAAGGCGCCGTGATCAAAAACGCCATCACGACCACAAAAACTTTCTTCCACATAATCTCCTCCTTTGAGCGTTATGAAAGGATTTAAGCAAACGATAGCACTATTTGATCTCAGAATCAACCGGCGTGCAAAAGCCTAGGACACATAAAACCAGTGAGCCTGGCAAATTTGGGCGTCTTTTTTGGCAAGACATCTTGGGATCTTACTGTTTACGAAAAGAGTCTATTTTTTGTTCCAAACGCCCGACTTCTCTCCTGATTTTGAAATGAAGCTCTTTAAAGCCGTCTTCCATCATTCGCATTTTCTCGTATTCCATACCGCCTAAAGCGACATATTCCCGGATTTTTTCGAGTTCTCCTTCATCGAACCAAGTCCCATGCTCGAAACATTTATCGATAACAATTCCAGAATAAGTCCCCCATATTTTCCGGTTCATCAATTCTTTGCAGACAGGACAGGAAACATACTGAACAGGCTTGAGACGACCCAACGGTTTATAAGATCTATGAAGCCTTTTCAGCTCATCCATGGTGAAGGCTGCCGGCTTAATCCCAAGCAACTCTCTTTCCGCCCAGATATCCACCCAGACACCTTTACATTGTCCGCAAAAATCGATTTCCCAGCCTTCCTCAACCGCTGCCGTCAGTAAATTTGAACACCTAGGACAAACTAATGTTTGGCCTGCTCGCTTTGCGATTTTTTGATCTGTTTCCATGGGGTCTCCTTTTCTGAAAATATTATTTTTAAAGAAATTGCTTTTTAAGATCAGGGGCAATCACGCGCCCCAAAGTTTTAATCTTAGAATAGAACGATACAAAAACTTTTTACAGCGGCCAGGCCGCCTCACAGGAATGATGCGCAAAGGAAGAATCCATCAATAAAACAACTGGGAAAAGCTTTAAAAAGATAACATCCCTTTGCAATCGGTACAATGTGGAGTTTCAAGATTTTTTATCAAAAATACTTCTGATGATTTTGCCAGTTCAATCAGAAGATTTTGATATCGACTTCTAACAATATGAAACAATCAAGATAGCTTGAAACTATTTTTCATTTCCTTCTAAATTTTTTGTTCTTTTCCGGAGTGCTTGCCTTGGCTTTTGGGGATGGAGATGCTTCTGATTTTCTATAAACCTATCTTTGAAAAAAGCGGTTGTTGAAACCGTCTTTTGGGAATCATGGTTCAAGGATGTTTATTCGTCAGCAGGGCGAGCACGAAGCCGCTTAAGTTCCCCGCGTTTTTGCTTGGCTGCAAGCATCTTATCTTTGGCTCGCTTGGAACGTTTACGTTTTTGGCGTCGGATCTTGAAGATCCGCTTGCTTTCTTCGCTCTCCCGACCGAGGGACTGCGTTTCCAATTTATCCGCAAGCATCCGGCGCGCCCAGTACCGGTTCATGGCCTGCGTACGTTCTTTTTGGCATCTTATAGAAAGACCTGTGGGGATGTGCTTGAGAATCACACATGTGGCGACTTTATTGACATTTTGACCTCCAGGTCCTCCGGAACAAACAAATGATTCTTCAAGATCTGATTCACGAATTCCAAGCCGCGCTAATCGCCCTATAAGTTCTTGCTGTTTCTTTTCAGTCACCGGATAAATATTCATTGAATCTTCCCAGAAAGTTTGCCAGTGGATTGTTTCTTTTTGAAAAAGAGCCAGTTTTTTTCTTGAGCCAGGCCCGATTTTAATTTGATAAGGCAGTACACGCCTTTCAGTTTTTTCCCTTTCAACTCCACAAGAATCTCATGAGACCCCATTTTGACCGGCACATAATGTCCCCGGTCCCATATTTCAACTGTGCCCGCACCGTAGGCACCACCGGGGATAACCCCTTCAAAATCGGCATATTCCAACGGATGGTCCTCAACCCGGATCGCCAGACGCCGGACACCTTCTTCCGTGGAAGGTTCTTTGGGGACCGCCCAACTTTTGAGAGCCCCTTTCATTTCCAGACGCAGATCGTAATGCAAATGAGTCGCCCGGTGTTTGTGAATAACAAAAATAGGATGTTTCTGTTTTCGGCTGAGCATCGTTGTTGTTTCTCTGCAAGTTAAGAACTATGCTTCCCTGCCAGCACTGTCCCCGGCCTACTCAAACATAAGGAACATAAAGCGGTTCATACATTTGACTTTGGAGATAAGCTCGCAAGTTTTTGGGACGAGGTTTCCCGGCAAGTTTTTGTTGGTAAGCCACTGACGCAATCGCTTCGGCAATGGCTAAAGAAACCTTGCGGATTTGATTCAAAGGCGGATAAAGAGTGCCGCTTTTAAAGTCCTCTTCTGTAACCAGTTCGGCTAGCGTCTTTGCGGCCACGAAAAACATTTCATCCGTCACATGCTTGATATGACAAGTCGTGATCCCCAATCCCATACCCGGGAAAATATAGGCATTATTACTTTGTCCTGGCTTGAGAAGTTTTCCGCCGTAATTTACCGGAGCGAACGGACTGCCGCTGGCAAAAATAGCCTGTCCTTGTGTGAATTCATAAGCCTCGCTTGCCGTACATTCCGAGCGGCTGTTCGGATTGGACATTGCGAAAATAATCGGCCTCGGATTTATCCGAGCCATGGCTTCCAGAACCGCTTTTGTAAAAATTCCCTGTTGCCCGCTCGTGCCAAAAAGTGCCGTGGGTTTTACAAGTTCAATGGCACCCAGACAATCCGCGGCTCCGGAACCGTCGAATGCAAAGGCTCGTTTTCGTTCTGTGAGGTCCGTACGGCTCGAAATCACAAGCCCTTTGGAATCCACAAATAAACAACGCCGGCGCGCTTCGATCTCGCTCAAGCCTTCGCGCTTCATCGCGGCCACAATCAATTCCCCGATCCCAAGTCCTGCCTCGCCGGCACCCACAAAAAGGATTTTTTGATCTTTAAGACGTCCGACCGAACTTTTTATTTCTTTTCCGAAATAGTAGTTTGGACGACCCCAATCTCCGCTTCGCTGCGATTGATCGGTATTGAGACCGCCTTGAATCATCGCCGCGGAATAAAGCCCGGCGAGTGCCACGCTTGCGGTCCCCTGAATATCATCATTGAACATACACGCGCGATCCCGGTATTTCGCCAAAAGACGGAAGGCGTTTTCATTCGCAAAATCCTCGAATTGAATCAGGACATGGGGAAAAACTTCGCGGGCCGCGGTCACAAATTCCTCGATCAGATCGTCGTACGCTTTCCCTCGCAGACGCCGGTCCGTAATCCCGATATACATCGGATCCTTTAAGAGCGCCTCGTTATTCGTTCCAACGTCCAGGGTCACGGGAAGACATTGCTCCGGATGGATCCCAGCGCACGCGGTGTAAAGCATCAGCTTCCCCACGGGAATTCCCATGCCGTCCACTCCGAGGTCACCGAGCCCAAGAATCCTTTCTCCGTCCGTCACGACGATCACACGCACATCTTTCAAAGGCCACTGCTTCAGGATTTTCCGCATTCGTCCTTTATGCTGTGCGGTAAGAAACAATCCTTGGGTACTGCTCCTGAAAATGTGGCCGTATTCCAGGCAGGCCTGTCCCACTGTCGGGGTATAAACAATCGGCATCACTTCTTCAAGATGATCAATAAGCACCCTGTAGAAAAGCGTTTTGTTGCGGTCATGAAGCGCAGTTAGATAAACATATTTTTCCAATGCCGTGCTTTTTCCGCGAATATTATCCATCACACGCATGACCTGATTTTTCATGGAATTCACACGCGCCGGAAGAAAACCGAGAAGTCCTAAAGCCTCCCGCTCTTTTTGAGTGAAGGCTGTCCCTTTGTTTAGCAAAGGATCCCGTAATAAATCTACACCTTTGGGATAAATTTTTTTGATCGTTTTTTTCTTCATAGTTACGGGCACCGTCAAATTTTCTTAGATCCCATGATAACACCCAACATTTGTATATACCAGCATCGATACGGACAGTATCCGTTAAATTATGCCCGCGAGTTGTTTTTTCAAAACGTGAGGTGCGGTTCGGCCTTTTTCAGGAGTTTCGTCAGTTTTCCAAGGTCGGCAAGAGAACGGATCCGGACGCCTGCTTCACGGAATGCCATGATGCGGTCGACCATCACCTGCCCCAGGCCCGGAACACGGAGGACCCGCTGCGGGTCATCGGTATTGAGATTCACGGGAAAAAATTCCGGATGTTCCTTGGCCCACATTTCTTTCGGATCGGCTGTAAGAGAAAGGTTGCCTGCAGGATTCAGCGGGATTTCTCCGGCCTGAAAACCGTATTTACGAATGAGCCAGTCCGCCTGATAAAGACGGTGCTCGCGAACCAGCAGGTCTTTGTTGGCCGCTTTCGAGTTTTCTCCCGGGAGTTCCGGCGCACCCGCGCCTCTTTGATAAGCGCTGAAGTAAACGCGTGAAAGTCTCAACTGTTTATACAATTTCCAGGAATACCCCAGGATCTCTTTGTCCGTTTCCGTAGAAGCACCCACCACAAATTGCGTCGTCTGTTTGATCCCAGAGTAATCCGATCCTTTCGCGGTCAGCTTGCTGATCAACTGGATCGGCCGGAGGATATCACGCTGATAGTTTTTAGTGGTACTGAGATATTTAAAATTCGCTTCGCCCGCAGTCTCGATATTGAGCGACACAGCCGTGGCAAGTGAAAGACTTTGACGGATTGCGGCATCGGACGCACCGGGAATGATCTTTAAATGAATATAACCTTTGAATTGTGTTTTTCGAAGCTGGAGTGCCACGCGGTTGATGTGTTCCATGGTGGTGTCCGGGTCTTTCGAGACCGCACTCGACAAAAAAAGACCGCTGACTTTTCGGGCATGGTAATACGAAAGAAATGTCCGGGTCAATTCCTCGGGACTTAAACTGCAACGCCTAGCGTCCGCACCGGCCCGGAGCGGGCAGTATTTGCAGTTGTTGACGCATTCGTTGGAAAGAAGTGTTTTAAAAAGAAAAGTCCTTCCGCCGTTGGGAAGAATGACTGGATAGATCCATTTGTCTTCTTGGGAACGGCGGCGATGTTCGTTCTCCCGTGTCGCGCAGGCGCAGGCAAGATCATATTGGGAATCGCGGGACAGGATCGCGAGTTTTTCTTCCGCGGCGGGACTTCTAAAAATGCCGACCATAAATAACCTCCCCGGGATTGCCCCGGTCTTGAGTGGATTTTGCTGTGTTGGCCCGAACCTTCGGGGATATGTTTAACGGCAGGTTTTTTTTAATTTACATATAGCAAAATATAGCAAATTGCATGACGAAAAAAGTTGCGACCAGGCGAAAACATCGAACTCCTCGTGAAGGCCTGGTTTGCAGCGAATTCTAGAACCGTTTCCGGTTTAACATCGAAAGCCGCTCTTGGATCTGCTTGATCATGTCCAAGCATGCCTGCATAGCTTTCGAGGCTTGAGCGGCATCCTCTGCTGAATCTCCCAAAGCACTATAGGTATTCGCGGATTTTTCGAAAAGCTGCCCGGCCTGAATAAAAAGGTTCATCGCTGCTTTCAGATTCCCGCGGTTCGATGGATTTCTTTGGACCAATTCAAAAGCCTGTTGCTGAAGCCGGATCGCGACCGTGGCATCATTATCCGCCTGGGATTTATAAGACTCGGGCGACATGGCGCCGAATCCCAAAGGCGAAAAGGCGATTAGTGTCACTCCCAAAAAAACCAAAAAAATTTTCACCCAAAACTCCTTTTTGTTTGAGGTTGCTAAAAGCACCGTCGCATTGAACGGTACACGGTACTATGTTACGGCTTTATCTGAAATAAGGACATCGATCCGGCAAAGGACGAAAAACGCAGCTTTCATCGCAGGGAACGATCCGGACTGTCGCTTCGCATCCTGGCATGTTGTTCCGAAGGTCCTTTTCAATCCTATCAGAAATCCGATAGGCCTCGGGAAAAGATATCTGTCGCGGTAAAATCACACTGCATTCTACAAACTTTTTCCGGCCCGAACTCCGGCTGCGAATGTCCCGGAACTCGCAACATTGTCCCAGATATTTTCCGAGCTGCTTCATCACCTCCATTTTACTGTCTTCCTCGAGGGAGGCGTCCAAGAGCTTTAAAAAAGCGTGTCGGGTCATTTGAAAAGAAGGGATGGTGATCCAAGCGCCGACAATGAGCGTGGCCACAGGATCCAGATAAACCGTCCAGGATCTTAAAGGCGTCGGCATCAAAAGTATCAGAAGCAAAAATGCGGCCGCAATCGTCAGGGAAATAAAACCCTCCAGCTTATAATGAATGCCTTCAGCACGAACCGCCGGCGAATGACAGACAGCTGCGAGGGAGAGGATCCAGGCCGAACCGATAAAATTGACCGCAACGCTGACGATGCTGAACCCGAAACCCAGCCAGGGCACGCCGATCTCGGACGGATGATAAATATGGATCACGGCCTGGACCGACATCACAAGCGCAATCCCGATCAGGACGATCCCCTCGACAGCTTCGCAGATGTGTTCTATCTTCCCGTACCCGTAATTGTGAACAAGGTCCGCCGGACGGTTCGAAACCTTGACCGACTGATAGAGAACAACGGAAATAATCAGCCCCACCACGGTAATCCCTAAATCGGTCGCGATAGCCAGCGAATGGACAAGAAGCAAGGCCACAAGCTTCACGGCAAAAAGAAATGCGTTACCCGCCAGACTGATCCGCGCGGCCTTGAGCATCGCCGCCTGCTTGGCCCCTTTCATCCTAGTTAAACCTTCCTTCCTTTGAAAAGCTCCTGCCGTTTAAAAATAAAATAGGATCGTTGCATTAATGTCTTGAGGAACTCTGGCTCGCTTTTTTCTTAAGCCAGTCCTGCAGGATCTGAGTCCCGACTTCCGTCCACGTCGGAGCTTGGGGAGACGGCACGCGAGCTTGCGTCTTCCGTTCCTCCGGAACAAGATCGATATCCATGGTGGAGGTAATCCCTTTTTCGATCTTAACGGTCTGAGTCTCCTCACGGTGGAGCGGCGCAACGAATTTGACAACGTAATTACCGGGGCTAAGTGCTTCGGCTTTGTAATAACCTTTGATATCCGTCTTGACTGTACTGGCCACAGCTCCCTCCGCGTCCTTGATCTCAACTGAGACCAACTGTAACGGACGGGCAATCCTCGCGTCCCGAACAATGCCCTGGAGACTCCCGTGGTCACCGCCTGAAAAAATATGGCTTTTGAGGGAATAAATACCGCATGTGATCGAGATGATCCCGGCCAGAAAAGCAATAATAACATTCATCTTTTGAAAATGCGAAATCGTGGACCGTGGCAATGGATGGGTCGGAGTATTCATGAGAGTAATACCGCCTCAATTGTTTTTTGATCTGAAAAGAACCCGAACATAATCTGTTTCTGGTTGCGTATTATAAAAGAATCCCCATCTTTTGTCATAACAGTTTGACACAATCGAAAGGAAGGATGCCGAAAAAAATTGAAGGGGTATTTCTTTAGCTGGAAACCACAGGCTAGAGTCTATACGTTATTTTGATCTTTAATAGGTCCCAGTCTTCAGCATATGTTCGTCCGAGATCCCAAAATAATGCGCGAACTCGTGAAGCACGGTGTCCCGAACGGCTGCCCGCATCTCCCGCCGATTGCGACAGGATCGCGTCACAGGTCCCCGAAAAATCGTGATCTTGTCCGGAAGAACGTCCCCGGAATGGTGCGTCCGCTGCCCCAGCGGAACGCCTTCGTAAAGTCCCAAAAGCTCTTCGTCCGTCCCGGTCCCGGATTCCTTTTTCTGACGGACCGAGGGTTCCTCCTGGATCACAATATTGATGTTCTCGAGCCTGCGCTTGAATTCTCCCGGAAGGTTTTTTACCGCATCCCGAACTAGCGCTTCAAATTCTCCAGCCTGACTCTCTTTTTTTCTCATGATCCCCGTTCGTTCTCGTAAAGTAGAATGACACTTAGCATATCATACGGGTGCTGATGTTTGTTTTTATAAGAATCAATTCCAAACTGCCGTGAAGACAGGTTCAATTAGATCAGCGTGTCTTTTGATACCCGGCATTATTTTATGTTCTATGACGGAAGAGGCCGCATAATGGAATTGGGAGCACTTGAAGTGATTTCTGGATTGCTGTCTTCAGGAAGCCCTCACCCTCTTCCGTTGTCCTATATGATGGGACTTTTGCTTAAATCTTTTTCTTTTCCAGCAACTTCTGATCCCATGCGACTTGGCGGTTGGATGCCTTGATAGCAACCAGGTGACGCGCTCCCCTTCTCAGCAAGAAAAGCACTGCGTAACATACGACCATAAATTTCATGAGGAACCAAAACAAATGAGGAAAAAATACCAAGACTGGGAGGGTCAAAATTAAGATCAAAAAATGGCGCATTAAAGTGGTCAGAACGGCCACGACATCGATAGTATCTACTAGGGTATTTTTTGTCATTTGGAAGTTTTTTATTTTGTGCGTTTGATCGGATTTCCCCCTCCGAACGAACACAAAACGATTTAAATGTACACGACCGATTGCATATTGACAAGGGCTCTGCTTAAAAAAAATGGCTTTCTTTCCCGATGGGACTACAAACTGAGCGCCCATTGTCTAAAAACACGATAAGCCCTCTGATTTAACTAGCAATTTCGATCTTTTTATAGCATGCTTCTCTGCTAAAGCTGGCCCGAACTGCTTCTTCCCGTATCAGCGGCCAGAACGACCTTTGGCTTTCCGGTCTTTTCGTAATTCTTTTTTAGCACTGTGCAGTTGCTTTTTGTCTTGGCGCATTTGCCTGACGTTCTCTTGATGCATCGTCTTGAGCTGTGCCTGGAGCTCTTTAGTCTTTGCGGTATCTCCGGCTTTTCTGGCTTCCCGAATCTGCTCCCTTAAGGCTTTTTCCTCAGACCGGGCCGCTTGAGCATTTGTTTTGATTTCATTTTTTCCAGTTTTAATTGTTTCTTTATCCTGAGCCAACTCTTCTTTCAAAGTCGTTCCCTCATTGACGGCTGCCGCTGGAACGGTTTCCGCGGTACCGGTTGCCGCAGAAACAACCGTATCTTCCGCAAAAAGTGACGGCACGCTAAACAGGCCAACGTAAAAAAGAATCGCCACAAAAATCCAAAGTATCTTTTTCATTTTTTTATTTTCCTCCTGTTGGTTGTTTTCGAAAACTAAAATCTAAAATCGCTTCCGCTCTTTAAGAATGCCATCGTTGTCCCGACTTCCTTCTATTTCCAAAACCCGATGGGATACCCTCGGATCAAACATTCAATACATCGCCGTTTTTCTTAAGGACCAACCCATGCCCCTTAACATCCACAAGCACCTGATCATTTCCCAAAATTTCATTTTTGATCAGTGCCTTTGCCAGACGTGTTTCCAGCTCCCGCTGCAAATATCGCTTAAGCGGTCTGGCTCCATACACAGGATCATAACCGTTTTGGACGATCAAGTCACGGGCCGCATCCGAAAGTTCGATCCAAATCTGCCTCTCGGTCAACCGTTTCCGCAGATCCTGCGTCAAAAGATCGATAATCTTCATCAATTCCAAGCGACTCAGGGGCTTGAAAAGAACGACCTCGTCGACGCGATTTAGGAATTCGGGACGAAAGTGTGCGCGCAGTTCGTCCAGAACCTTTTTTTTCGTCTCTTCTTTGAGCACACCGCCCTGAGAGATATCTTCCAGAAGGTATTGCGAACCGATGTTACTCGTCATGATCACAACGGTGTTTTTGAAATCTACGGTCCTGCCCTGGGAGTCGGTCAAACGGCCGTCATCCAGAAGTTGCAGCAGAACGTTGAAAACATCATGGTGTGCCTTTTCAATTTCATCCAGCAGAATCACGCTATAGGGTTTCCGACGAACCGCTTCCGTCAACTGACCGCCTTCGTCGTACCCGACATAGCCCGGAGGCGCACCGATCAGCCTCGAAACGGTATGGCGTTCCATGTATTCGCTCATATCGATGCGAATCATATTTTCCTCACTATCGAAAAGGGCCTCGGCCAAGGCCTTCGCCAGCTCCGTTTTCCCGACACCAGTCGGCCCTAAAAAGATAAAGGAACCAATAGGACGCCTCGGGTCCTTGATGCCGGCCCTTGCTCGAAGCACCGCATCCGCCACCCATTGAACGGCCTCGTCCTGTCCCACAATCCGGCGGTGAAGCACATCGTCCAAGTGCAGAAGCTTTTCCCTCTCGCCTTCCACAAGACGGGATACCGGAATTCCTGTCCATCGTGAGACGATCGCCGCGATTTCCTCTTCGGTGACTTCTTCGCGCAAAAGCTTTTTTTCATTAGGTTTTTTGGAAAGCGCTTTCTCCTCATCTTTAAGCTTTTTTTCGAGATCGGGTAATTTCCCATAACGAAGTTCGGCCACTTTACCCAAATCCCCTTTGCGCTCAAAGGCCTCGGTATCAAGCTTTGCTTTTTCGATCTGTTTGCGAAGCAAACGCAATCTCTGGATCGCCTGTTTCTCGGTTTCCCACTGGGCTTGCATGGTCTTTTGTTTTTCCCGAAGATCGGCTAATTCTTGTTTAAGATCGTTCAGCCTGTCTTTGCTTGCCTTGTCCTTTTCTTTTTTTAAGGCCGTCTCCTCGATTTCAAGCTGCATCACGCGTCTTGAAACTTCGTCAAGCTCCGTCGGCATGGAGTCAATCTCGGTCCGGATCATGGCGCAGGCTTCATCCACCAGATCAATCGCTTTATCGGGTAAAAACCGGTCCGAAATATAGCGATTGGACAAAACCGCGCTTGCGACAAGGGCATTGTCCTGAATTTTTACGCCGTGATGCACTTCATAACGCTCCTTGAGCCCGCGCAAAATCGAAATCGTATCTTCCACGGAAGGCGGGACCACCATGACAGGCTGAAAACGTCTTTCCAGCGCCGCGTCCTGTTCGATGTGCTTACGGTATTCGTCAAGCGTCGTGGCGCCGATGCAGTGAAGTTCTCCTCGCGCGAGCATCGGCTTCAGCATATTGCCCGCATCCATAGACCCTTCCGCCTTTCCGGCACCGACAATGGTATGAAGTTCATCGATAAAAAGAATGATCTGGCCGTTGCTTTTCTTGATCTCTTGCAACACTGCCTTCAAACGTTCTTCAAATTCTCCGCGGTATTTTGCCCCCGCCACCAAGGATCCCATATCCAAAGCAAAAATAGCTTTGTCTTTTAAACCTTCCGGGACATCTCCCTTCACGATCCTTTGGGCCAGGCCTTCTACAATGGCTGTTTTCCCGACACCGGGCTCTCCGATGAGCACAGGGTTATTCTTTGTCTTACGTGAAAGGATCCGGATTACCCTTCTGATCTCCCCGTCCCGGCCGATCACCGGATCCAATTTTCCTTTCTTGGCCTGCGTCACAAGTTCCAACCCGTATTTTTGAAGCGCATCATAAGTCCCCTCCGGATCGGCGCTCGTCACGCGCTGATTTCCCCGTATGGCGGTCAGAGCCTGAAGAACTTTTTCTCTTGAGATATGAAATTCCCTGAAGATTTTTCGTGAAGGAGTAGCGGCATCTTCATCGAGAAAGGAAAGAAGGATGTGCTCCACGGAAACATATTCGTCTTTAAGCTGTTTCGCTTCTTGTCCAGCTTTGAATAAAAGGGACTGAAGCCTCTGTGTGACGTAAATCTTTCCGATCTCAGTCCCCGCGCCGGAGATCCTAGGCATCCTCCCAAGTTCCTCCTCAAGATGTTCTTGGAAAGACTCGACAGAAACATCCATCTGCTGAAGCAACCGGGGAAAAAGACCCTCCGACTGGGTCACAAGCGCTTTCAGCAGGTGCTCCCCGTCAACTTGCTGGTGGCCATATTCCACGGCGATGCTTTGAGCCTGAGCAATCGCCTCTTGAGATTTCAGCGTAAACTTATCGAGATTCATTGGAACCTTCTCCGTTTTCGGTTCAATCGAATGCCAAGGGATACAGCAAAGACCCGCCAAGGAACGCGTTGATCCTCCATTCCTCCGGCGAGTGCCTACTCTATTTTAGCTATTCACCCGCCATACCGCAACGGCGGATTACTCCGATCCGAAAAATATGGTTTGGGGGAAAAATTAAAAAATTTGTTCTGCCTTCCATAAACTTCCACAACGGCTAGAACAGTATCTTGTGCCAGTCGGTATCAGCGCCCGATGGTCGTTGCCATGACATCTCAAAGGCGACTTACCTGTTCCTCCTGTTTTCCTCCCAAAGGAATCAAAAACCTTCTTGGATTTTTTCTCGTTTCCGATTATCCTGTTCATCGTATAGGTTCTTTTTTTGCGGATTTTCTTGGAAGAGTCATCCGCACCCAAAATTGTTTCTTTCAACTTTAAAATAAAAAAGCTGACTTAAAAACGAACATATATGAATGATCGAGACAGTTTCTATAAAATGGCGGGTGGCATTTTCAATCTTGTGGTCGGCTTGATCCTGCCTCTGGGTTGCCTCTTGCTCCGCTTTACCATCAGCGGCCAAATCAGCGGTCAGCCGTTTCCTGATGCGCTATGGATCGAATTAAGAGACAACCTGTTTTTCTACATCTATTTATTCGCTAGTTCTATCCTGTCTTGCCTGCTTTTCGGTTTTTGCCTCAACTTTTTGAGAAATGAAACGTCGAAACAAATAAGGTCGTTGGAGAGTTTTCACAAAGTTTTAGAGCTTCGTCAAAATGACCTGCAAAACATCAACGATTCTCTAAAAAACCAGACGGTCATTGATTATCTGACCGGACTTTTCAATCGGCGGTATCTCTGGCTCGAACTTGAAAAAGAAGTGGAGCGGGCCAAGCGGCTAAAAGCTTTAAAGCATGTGCTAAGCGCTATCATGATTGACGTCGATAATTTCAAAGGCATCAATGACCGCCACGGCCACCAAGTCGGTGATTATGTCCTGCAGGAAGTCGCACAGCTTCTCAAACGCAGCATCAGAGTCATTGATCTTGTGGGACGTTATGGGGGCGACGAATTTCTGGTGATCCTTCCGGAAGCTAACGATATCACAGTCCAGAAAGTCGCTGAGCGCATCCAAAGCAACGTCCATGATCTCACCCTCCGGTTTGCGGGAGAAGAATTAAAGGTCACGCTCAGCCTGGGAATTTCGACGGTCGAATATATTGAAAGTTCGAATGATATCGATGTTCTTATTGAGAAAGCCGATCAATCCCTGCTTGCCGCAAAAAAGGGCGGAAAAGACAAAATCGTATCCGGCTAAAATCCTCGGAATCTGTCCTCATATCCCCGTTCATCCTTGGTACTCCTTCCAAACGGCCTGAAGAGCATCAGCGGCACCCATTGAAATTTTAATGTCGACCAAGCCTGAGATGTCGGTTTTGTCCGGATTGATCTCGACGGTCGGTTTTCCGAAATGAGCGGCAAGGGTCATGGGATAGCGGATATACGGAAAAACGCTCGTCGTCCCGATGGAAAAATAGATGTCGAACATCTGACCAAGTTCACGTTCCATTTGATCGACTTTATGAGGCGGGAGACATTCTCCGAAAAAAACAACGTCGGGTCTGACAATGGTGCGGCACTCGGGACATCGCGGAGGAATGTCAAGGCCGTCGTAAGAGTCCACCCTCGTTTGCCATCCGCACCGCTCGCAAAGAATCTCATGCATATCGCCATGGATATCGATGACATTCTTTGAACCGGCCGCGTGGTGGAAGCCGTCGATGTTTTGAGTCAGGATCCAGACCCGCTCAAAATCCCGTTCCATTTCCGCCAGGATCTCATGAGCGCGGTTATGCTTGGCATGCCGGCACCTCCGTTCTATCTGGAAGAGATACTTCCAGGTAATCTCGGGTTTTTTCTGAAGCATCTCTCCTGCAAGCGCCGTCTCAATCGGAACTCCGTCTTCTGTGACTTTGTCATCATAGAGACCGCCCGTTCCTCTGTAAGTCGGCAAGCCGGAATCCGCAGATATCCCCGCTCCCGTGATGCATAAAATGCTTTTGCAGTTCCTGAGCAAGGCGGCCACTTTTTTGATCTGTGCACTTCTCATAGCTTTTGCTTTTCTTTGAAGATGTTGCGCCAGCAAAAGGTTCCCGCCCCCGCCGGGACAAAACCTTTGCGGCCTTTCGCGGATCCGAAATCCGTGGCTAAGTGGAAAGTTGAAAAAGTTTACGGACAGTCCCTTCGAATGAAGAAAGTAAGCGATTTTTTTGCTAGTTCAAAATGAAAATATATTCCGCCCCAGGAACCATCGATTTTATAAAATCTTCCGGCTTGAAGAACGCACTTCTACTCGTCTTATGCCGGAGGATTGGGACGACCGCTTGCCTGGTTGATAAGAGCGCATGCTTTTTGATTGTCCGCGGTTGAAAAAATCCCAACGATTTTGAAACCGTCCGAACTCGTACCATAGACAGATTCAACGTTGACGCCGTTTTGCCCAAGAATCTTTGCGACCTCGGCCAAAGTCCCGACTTTGTTTTCAAATTCAACAATCAGGATTTCCCGTTCCTCAATTTGTGGGATAAAGTAGGCAATGCTTTCTTTCGTTTTTTTGAAATCATCCCCGGAGACGATCAGCCGGAGGTGACCCATCTCGCCTTCCGTATGCGCCGTCAGATGAACGATGAAAATGTTCTTTTGAGCCAAGGCGTAAATGATCCGACCGAGAAGCCCTGTTTCATCTTTGGCGACACAGTAGATTTCTTTCCCAAGAGTCGCTCGTGCCATTATCGCTCCACTTGTTGAAAACTATTTTCCTTAAGATCAAGATTTTACCAGATGCAATAAACAACGGCCGTTTGACACTACAGCTTGGTCGCGAGGGTTTGCTCCTCCTGAATTTTTTTTCGGACATTGTTGAAAAATTTCTTTGTCCCCCACACTTCTGGATCCCATTGATCTCCGATCTTCAGAAATAATGTGCGGGCGGTCTCAAAATCCCCAGCCCTATAAGCCGTTAACGCAAAATCATTTAAGTAATGATTAGATTTGGGAAAATCATTCGTAACTCTTTCATAAACCGCTTTTGTTTCTTTCCACGCAACAGGATCTTTTTTGAAATATTCCTTGGTATCATCCCGGTAATACATTTCCCGGTGAGCATCAGCAAGAATCAGCGGGATAATGGTTTTGGGCGGGGCATTACTGGCAGCCTCCCTCGCAAAAACAAACATTTGTTCACGGGAGCCATGCCACTTCGGCATTAAATAAGTTAATTTTAGAAGATAGGCCCTATAAGCCGTAGGGTCCACTTTAACGGCCTGTTGGAACCATTTTTCCATTTCAGCAAACTCCAGGCCTTGGCCTCTTGCAACGGTTAAAAGATTAATAGGGGCCCAAGGATCGTCTGGATTGAGTCCATACGCTTTGGTCAGATACTTTTGGGCTATCTCAAGGCGTTCACGATAGAGCCGGTATCCTTTGGACGTGACTGTTTTTGAAAAACCGGCACCCCGGGCTTCCCAAGCATAATCAATATAGAAAATTCCTGCAACCAAGTTAGCAAAATGAGCATTGGGCCTTTGCTTCACCCATTTCTCGATTAGTTTTAAACGATCTCCAAGCGGTACTCCCATAGCTTTAGGAGCTACGAGTTTGTTGATTTCCTTACGAAATTCTGCGGAACCATCCTCGTCCTTCTTGTTTGCTTTCAGCAATACTGCTAACTGTGTTTCCAATTCATCATAGCGTCCCCTTTCCAACATCACATTCAGGTCATTCGGATTGACTTTCAGCGGCGCGTGGACACTTTTCAAATAGGCTCGAACAAGTTTTTCGTGTTCCGCATGGGGAGCTAAGGTAAGGTAACGTTGGAAATAATGAATTGCGTTGGCAGTATCCCCTTTGACTTGATACGCCCTGGCAACTGCATGGTTATATTCCGGTTTTTCCGGCTCATATTCCAAGGCTTTTAGATAATAACGAATCGCTGATTCCTGATCTCCTTTATTAAAAAAATGAATCCCGATTGCATAAGCTGCATCACTCTCATCAGGATCCACGTAGAGTGCCGCTTTTTGAAATTTGTAGTAATTATCTTCATCACGACGGGCATAATAATAAAATGTCCCCATATTCATCAGAGCAATAGAATAATCCGAGCATATCTGCAGGGCCATTTGATAATTTTTAAATGCTCTTTCTTTTTCGTTCAGCCGTTTTTCATTGCGACCACGGGTTAAGTAATTCCCGGACAATTCGGTCATGTCGCTTAAAATAGATTGTATACCCTTCAGGCGCAAGGCCGCCTGTGGGTCTGTTTTTTCTATTTCGGTTTTCAGAAGCTCCTTTAGATCAAGGTTCTTAAGACCATTGATGACGAGAGACGTTTCCGCTTTTTTAAGTAGCACCTCATCTGCTCGGGTTTTGGGATCGGTGAACAAAGCTATGATTTTTCGTAGCTTCTCAGAATCACCCGTTGCCCTGAAATCTGCCCAAAGAAGATCCAGATCCTCTGCCGTCGCAATATTGGGCACGGCCTGGCCCGGTTGTTGAGCCTCTTGAACAATCGCATTGAGCCAATTTGAAGCTTCGACGCTTAAAGCAGTCCCCAACGCTTTGATTTCTTCGATCCTCTGAGGTTTTCCTTTTAAGGCCGTACTAAAAAAATGTTTGGTATAAGCGGCCGTTTGGGAGTCTTTAAGCAAGGCCGGATTTTTTAAAAAGGTTTTGAGATAAGCAGTGAGATTTTCTTCGTCGAAATTACGGTAATAATACAAAAGCGGCCAACGAGGGTCCTCCGGAAAGATCACAACATCGTTTTTTGTTGCGGGATGGTTCGTGTCCAACAGTTTCGCCAGAGCCTTTTTGAGGTTTTCATTGTTTTTGATCAACTGTATGCCAGGATCGAGGGACGCTTCTGTTTTTTGCGTTTCCCGAACCTCACCAATCTCATCACGAGAAAAGGTAAGCACTACCCCGCTATAAAAACAATCAAATTGAACAAACTGGTCTGTCTTGTTAACAATTTTTCCGGAAACCGCATTGCCGGATTTGAAAATGATGGTATCGGCACAAAGAACGACTGGAAAAAGAAAATAAAAAAACGTGCTGAGAACAATTCCTTTTCGGATGTTCATTTTTCAGCTCCCTTTTTTATAAAACCCACATGAAACGGGATGTTGTTGTTTCTGTGTGTGAGCTTATCGTCCAATGATTACTTTTTCTTTTTGGATTTTTTGGCGTTTTTGGAACTGGTTTTGGACTTTTTCTTTCTCGCGGAAGTTTCTTGCACCAGGGCAGGCATCGAAGGTTTGGGCAGATTCGGTATTTTGATGCCGCTGGTGATATCCTTTGGCACATGGCCGGCCTTGCGGATTGCAAAGCATTCCGGACAGTAGACCGGGCGGCCTTCGCTGGGTTTGAAGGGAACTTTGCAACTTTTGCAGCAATCCGCACAGACGGCTTCATACAAAACCTTTTCCCGGGGACTGCGTTCCATTTGGGAATTTAGAACAGGATGCGGCGGCTGTTGCGCAGGACGCTGGACATTCTGGAGAAGAGACCTTATTTCCGATGGCAGGGATGAAGCCCGGCCAAGAATCTGATCCGTTTTTTTCTCTAACGTTTCAAGCCGTTCCACAAATTTTGTCATGACTGCTACTAGATCCGGCAACTCACTCCCTGCTGTGGACTTCCGGGATAATTTTTTGGGTGTTTTTGCTTTTGTGCGCTTTTTCATAGAAGTCCTTTTTTAGTTCGATGACTGGAATTCGGGATTTTAAAGAGGTTTATAAATCGCGCATTAAAATCTTTTATGCATCTGAGCCGGTTTTTGCAAGAATGTTTTCGTTTCAGAATCCGCTTCCCTGAATGGCCCGTAGTGATTTCTCATTAACTCCATCCTAAAACTAATGAGAGTCTACCTCTCCTTTTTCACCTAGGTATCAGCTTGCGGATTGCTATTTCAAAAAAAAGCGCTGCTTTTTAGGCTTTTCCGCTTTTCACTAATTTTTCGGCTTCGAGCCAGATTTCAAGGTCTTTGCCTTGGACGCGACCCTTTTTTTCCCAAAGTTCTTTGGCTTTTTTCTGGATACGCGCAGTCATTTCGGCATCCGAACATTTTGGCGTTGAAGTTTTATTCCATCCTAAATCACTGATCTTTGCCATTATTGGTTCCTCCTTGGCTCTTTCGCCTGTTTAATCCTCATCTCCTCAAAAGAAAAGCCCCATGGTTAAAAGCGCGCCCCCTATGGCCGCAGAGCTCAACATCACGACCCGAAGCGCAAGCGGTTCGTTTACAAGGGCTATTAAAATCTCGCGCGATTTTTTATAAAAAAAAATCAGCGGCACTATTTTGACTAATCCGAGACTGAGAACGAGCGTCACGACGAATCCGTATATGCTCGCAGCTTTCCATAGCTCCATCCAAGTCCCTAACACCCAGAGCAATATCAAAAAACCAATTGCCGGCAGCCATTGGGGCCGTTTGTCAGGATAGATTTTTAAAAAGATATTTTCCCACTTTTTCTGAAAAAATACAACCCACAACCCGCCCAAAACCATCCACGCCCCAAGCAAGATGCTGAGAAATTTAAAATAGTTCATTTTACTTTTCTTCCCGCGCGGCGCTTTGTTTGCCGCACGACTTCATCTGTTTCCATCCTTCCACGATAACCGTCACGCCAACGACAAAAAAGGAAAGAAAACCGACCAATGCGAAAATTGCTTCCTGCAACGTCCCGGCCCAAAATGCACACCCGATGAATGCGAGTCCCGGTAAAAAATAGTTCAAAAAATATTTTGGAGATTTCATAAACTGCGGTTTCAAGAGTTCCTCTTTATCCAATCCTCATCGGGCAACGAAGGCTTAGGGTCGGGTTCTATAAAAGAAAAATTACACTGGGGGCAATGCCCTCTTTCTAACACTGATAGAGCAGACTTGTAAAGCCCTTTTACTGGTATTGAAAATATTTTCCCGCAAGCAGGACAAATCCCCAACAAAGTTTCAAAGCCCACTCCGATACCGATCATGATAAACGTCAGGATTATGATTTTATCATAGGATTGCGTATGAGCGCTGAGCTCATAAAAAAGAGGCACTGCAAAAATCAAAGCAGCTACGATTTCAAACGATCTTATAAAAAAACTTAGCCTTTTGTAGGGCGCCAGCTTAAGAGGCAACCGGATAATTTTACTCATGATAAATTGTTTTACTAAAAAAACAACCAGCATCCAAAAAACAACGGTCATTATCAAATAAATCAAGCACATACGGCGCCCCCTTTATCGATAAAGTTTATTGTTTCAAAAATGAGGAGCAACTGCAAGAAAGAAAACCCGTTAAATCCTTCGGCCAATTGACGATTCAAATGACAGGTTGCTTGCTTTTCAAAGACTTAACAAGTAGCATGGGCACATTTAAAAGGGAGCGGAATAGATGGAAGAAGCACTTTTAGATGCATTAAAAGACACGCTAGCCATGGTCCCCTGGCTCTTCGGGATCCACGTTGCGCTTGAATTCTTTGCAAAAAAAACAGAGGACTTCACCACTGAGAAAATCAGCCATAGAGGCAGTTTAGCTCCTTTTCTCGGTGCGGTTTTCGGCTGTATACCGCAATGTGGTTTTTCGGTCATCGCTGCCACGCTTTATGCCCGACAATGCATTTCACTCGGAACACTCCTGGCCGTTTTTATTTCCACTTCCGATGAGGCTATCCCAGTCATTCTTTCTCAGCAAGACAAAGCCCCGCTAGTCTTTTGGTTCCTGCTAACAAAAGTCGTTATCGGAACTATCGCGGGATATACCATCGATAGTCTCATCAAAAAGCCACCCTCTGAAAAAACCCATCTTCCTCATGAACACATCATTCCCTCAGCCGGACATCAGCATTGCTCCTGCCATACCCACCAGGGCAAGGAGGCCTGGTGGAAAAGATATCTGTTCATTCCGTGGAGGCATACCATCAGGATTTCTTTTTTCGTTTTCCTTGTCTGTCTGGGACTCAACATACTCCTCGAACATACCGGAGCGGAAAACCTCTCGCGATTTTTCTTTTCCAATACATTGTTTCAGCCTATCATGACCATACTGATTGGTTTGATCCCTAATTGTGCCGCATCTGTAATCATCACCGAGGTTTACTTGAAAGACAGTATCAGTTTTGGCTCAGCGATCGCTGGCCTTTGTGCAAGCGCGGGACTTGGTACGATTGTTCTTTTTAAAGAAAACAAAAATACGAGAGAAACTTTTCAAATTATCGGACTTTTAGCCGGCATCAGTCTTTTGGCTGGTTGGATTCTGAATGTTATCGGATAAAACACGGGAATAACCGTATGATGTTATTCAAAAAACAAGTAAAAACAACGATGCTAGAAAATTCTCAAAAACACAAGCAATGGGCCGCCAACAGCTCTGTCCTTGCCGCTGTGGGCCTTACCGCCTTCAAAATCGTGACCGGTTTTATAACAGGCAGTCTCGGCATTATTGCCGAGGCCGCTCACTCAGCCCTCGACTTTGTTGCCGCGGCCATGACAGCGATCGCAGTCCGCCTCTCGGGAAAGCCGGCGGACGACGAACACCCTTACGGACACGGCAAAATTGAAAATCTTTCCGCGCTTTTTGAAACATTGCTCCTCTTGGTCACCTGTTTCTGGATCATTACGGCCGCATTTCAACGGATCCATTCCGGCAAGATCGATATTGAAGTCAATATCTGGTCTTTTATCGTGATGTTCACTTCTATTATTGTGGATATCTCCAGGTCTCGCATGCTGTACAAAGCCGCTAAAAAGTATAACAGCCAGGCCCTCGAAGCTGACGCACTTCATTTCAGCACGGATATCTGGAGTTCTTTGGTGGTCATTCTGGGTCTTTTTTGCGTGAAACTCAGTGAGTGGTTCCCGGAATTAAAATTCCTGCATCTTGCGGATTCTTTTTCCGCCATCGGAGTTGGGATGATCGTGATCTTTCTCTGCATGAAATTGGGCATGCGGACAATCAGCGCTCTTTTGGATACCGCCCCCGCCGGGTTGGAACAAAAAGTCATCGCCGTGGTCGAGGTCATCCCCGGCGTTGTGGATTGCCATCATGTGCGGATCCGTTCCTCAGGACCGCATCTTTTCATTGATTTTCACGTCCTGGTGGATGGGAATCAATCCTTGCGTGACGCTCATAAATTAACCGAAGACATTGAACGCGCCGTCCAAAAAGTCGCACCCAATTCCGATGTCACAGTCCACCCTGAGCCGGATTGATCCAAAGCTCTAAAAACTCTTTGTCTCCACTGGAATCAAAATTTTAATGAATGCCAGTACCGCTTCACGCTTGCGAGAATGACATACGATTTTCGAGGATGCGTCTACTTAAGAAACTGCTTCTAAGTCTGCTCCCTTTTTTGTTCTACACACCCTTTGCGGGCAAATCTGCCCTTCAAACTTGGCATGCCTTTTGCTCTACATATTTGTATAAATGGTCGATTTTATGAAATTTTTAGAAACTACAAAAATGTAGAACAAATTCGTCAAAAAACTTTAAAAATGACAAAAGAGGAGGAATCGGATGAAAAACATAAGGAAGCTTTTATGGGGTCTAGCAGGATTCATTATTCTGATGGGAGGATCTCGGGCAGCGATGGCCGAAGAAATTGCCGTTTCTCCCATAAATACCGGCGATACAGCATGGGTGTTGATCTGTGCGGGACTTGTATTTTTGATGACGCCGGGGCTTGCCTTTTTTTATGGAGGCCTGGTGCGTAAAAAAAATATGCTCTCTGTGTTGATGCAATGTTTCATGCTGGCAAGCATCATCACGCTGCAATGGATTCTGTTCGGTTACAGCCTTTCGTTCGGCCCTGATATCAAAGGATTTATTGGCAGTTTAAGCTGGGCGGGACTTAACGGCGTCGGCGTAGTACCTTACGCGGATTACTCCGCAACGATCCCGCATCAGACTTTTATGATCTATCAAGCGATGTTCGCCATCATTACACCAGGTCTCATTCTGGGTGCCTTCGCGGAAAGAATGAAGTTCTCCTCTTTCTGCGTTTTCTCCCTTCTTTGGGCAACCATTGTTTATGATCCTGTGGCTCACTGGGTGTGGGGTGTCGGAGGATTCCTTCGCAATGCAGGCGCGCTTGACTTTGCGGGAGGCACCGTGGTCCATATCAACGCAGGAATTGCGGCCCTTGTGGCAGCTCTGATTTTAGGAAAGCGGAAAGGTTACCCGCAGCATATGTCCCCGCCTCACAATCTTCCGTTCGCTGTGTTAGGCGCCAGCATTTTGTGGTTCGGTTGGTTCGGTTTCAACGGTGGAAGCGCTTTAGCCGCTAATGGCCTTGCGACAAGCGCTTTAGTGGCCACCCACGTTGCCGCTGCAGCCGCAGGCTTGACCTGGTCACTGTTGGAATGGAAGTTTAATTCGAAGCCAACCATGCTGGGTATCATCACAGGGGCTGTCGCAGGACTCGTGGCCATCACCCCGGCCGCAGGATTTGTCAACGCGGTTGATTCAATCTGGATCGGGGCCGGCGTTTCAGTGATCTGCTATTTCTTCGTCGCCGTGGTGAAACCCAAACTCGGATATGATGATTCTTTGGATGCTTTCGGTGTCCACGGCGTCGGTGGCATTTGGGGAGCGCTAGCAACAGGTCTTTGGGCCAATAAAACGGTCAATGCTGCCGGAAACAACGGCCTTTTTTACGGAAACCCGGGGCTTTTATTTGTCCAGCTCAAAGCGGTCCTGATCACTATCGTTTATTCGTTCATTTTCTCTTGGATCCTTTTGAAGATCGTCGATGCGATCATGGGATTGCGCGTCTCAGAGGAAGAAGAGCGGATCGGGTTGGACGTCACACAGCACCGCGAATCAGGTTACACTATCTTAGATTAACCAGGGAGGAAAAGAGCCATGAAATACATTATCGCAGTTATTCAGCCGGACCGGTTGGAAGAAGTCCTCCGAATCCTGGAAGAAAAAGAAATCCATCTGGTCACCGTATCGAGCGTTCTCGGAAGGGGCCGCCAGAAAGGAATTTCCGAAGTCTACCGGGGGCACAAGGAAGGCGGCAGGCTTCTGAAAAAAGTGAAACTCGAGATTGCCGTCAACGAAGAGTTCGTGAAATCTACAGTGGACGCGATCAAGGAAGGCGCGCGGACCGGGCATATCGGAGACGGAAAAGTTTTTGTCCTGGATCTTCAGGAATGTTTCCGGATACGCACCGGAGAAACTGGAAAAGACGCAATCGGATAAAAAATCTTTCTCCTTCAAATCTTTACCGCTGTTGAAAATCATCGGTCCTGATGATTCCAGCAGCGGTAAAGTCTTCCCCCTTTCCCCTTTCTCGAGTTTGAGCTACAATAAATCAACATTTCAAGAATCTTCAAACTCTAAGGAGAAATCATGGCAAAAAAAGCGAAAAAAGCTTCCAAGAAAAAAACAAAGAAAACAGCTAAAAAATCACGCTGCGGTTGCTGCTGCAGATAATCCACCTTCAAACTGACGCGGTTCTTCTATAGACCGCGTCAGTTGTCTGAGAGAATGTCATGAAAAAAAAGGAAGATCCCGGTACAAAGAAACAAGGTTTTTTTTCCAGATGGCTGGAAAAGCTCGACAAAAAACTCGAAGAAAAAGCCAAAAAAAACGGCTGCGGGTGCTCCCCTAAGGATCAAAAGGGAGATTCATGCTGCGGCTGACCGCCGACTGGATTGTCTACTCTCTCTTACGGCTTCCTCCTGAGGCAAAATGGGCGGAAGCCGTTCATTTTTTTATTTATGATTCTGTCAAGATCCTGTCCTTGCTTTTCATAATGATCGCGGGAATCGGCCTTCTCAGGACTTACCTGCCTCAGGAAAAACTTAAGGGCTGGCTCACTCAAAAAAAAGGGTGGGGAAATTTCTTTGCCGCTCTTTTCGGCGCGGTCACGCCTTTCTGTTCCTGTTCTTCCATCCCTATTTTTCTCAGCTTTCTAAAGGCAGGGATCCCTCTTGGGATTGGCTTCTCTTTTCTGATCACTTCCCCTCTAATCAACGAATATCTGGTCGTATTGATGTTTGGTTTTTTCGGCTGGAAGATCACGCTTGCCTATATTGCAAGCGGCATGATGATCGGCACCGCTTGCGGGTTCGTGATCGGAAAAATGCGGCTTGAAAAATATCTGGTACAGGATATGTTCCCTACTAGACCTGAGGAACAAGAGAGGAAAGATTTCCGGGGATTGTTGCCGCGAATCCGTTTCGGGATCCGCGAAGCCCTGCTGATCACCAAAAAACTATGGCCCTGGATCCTCCTCGGCGTGGGTGCCGGCGCTTTGATCCATAACTATGTGCCGGAACAAAGTATCCACACCGTAATGCAAAAAACCGGTTTTTGGGCTGTCCCGGCCGCAACGGTCCTCGGCGTTCCGATGTACGGAAGTTGTGCGGCGATCATTCCCATCGCCGTCGTCCTGTTCCAAAAAGGCGTGCCTCTCGGAACCGCGCTCGCTTTTATGATGGCTGTTGCGGCATTGAGCCTGCCTGAAGCGATCATGTTGCGGAGAGCCATGAGACTCCATTTGATCGGCATTTTTTTCGGCGTCACAACACTTGCGATCATTTTCACGGGCTATGCCTTCAATATCCTTCAAGGGATCCTTGCTCCATGATAAATACAGAAACCACAAAGCATCCGGTTGTTTTTGAAGATGACCATCTCCTCATCATCAACAAACCCCACGGCGTGCTCTCTCACCCCAACCCAAATCACAAAACTTCCTCCGCCGCGTTCGAAGGAAATTATGATTTTGATGACCGCCGTTTTGACACTCCCCGGGGTCCTGTTTGGCTGATCCACCGTCTCGACCAGGACACTTCTGGAGTCCTTCTCGGGGTGAAAAATAAAAAGAGCGCACAGATTTGCCGTGAAACTTTTGAGCAGAGAAAGGTAGAAAAGGATTATCTTGCTCTTGTTTCCAGAAAACCCATGCCGCCGCAAGGCAAATGGAAAGATTCCTTGAAGGAACGCCGAACCGGAAGTAGTGTTCGCGCGATGATCAGCCGTTCCGGTCCGCCCAATGCTTTTCTTGCTTATAGACTGAAAGAGTTTTTCCCGAAACTGAACCTCACCTTGCTGGAAATAAAGCTGGTCACCGGCAAGACGCATCAGATCCGGGTCCAGTCCGCCTGCCATGGACATTTCGTCGCCGGAGACAGGGTTTATGGAAATTTCGGACTTAACAAGGAACTGCGTCAGGCCATCGGTCTTAACCGTCTCTTCCTGCATGCCTGGCGGCTTGTGATCCGGCATCCTGTCACCAGTCAAATCCTTGAAGCAGAAGCGCCGTTGCCCGATGAGCTGGAAAAATGCTTGCTCGCGGCTTCTTTTAAAAAATGAAGCTGCTGCTTTTACAGCCTCCGGTCCAGGATTTTTATGAAACAGATGTCCGGCTTCAGCCGATCGGACTTGCGTATTTAAAAGCCGCCATCGCGCAACACCATCCGGACGTCCAAGTCCTCGTTAAAAACTATCACCATGGCTGGGGCCGGAAAACGATCCCTCTGCCCAGGGAGTTTTCATACCTCAAAAAGTTCTACGCCAAAGACGATAAAAGTCCTTTTTCGACATTTCACCATTATTATCATTTCGGCGCTGATTTTGACGCCATCGCCGAAGATGTCGCCGGGGAAAAACCCGACATCGTGGGGATTTCCATCCTCTTCGCGCCCTACTACCGCGAAGCTGTTCGATGCGCCTCCGCGATCAAAAAGAAATGGCATGCTCCGATCTTGGCCGGAGGCTCTTTTGTTTCCACGATGCCGAAATTCATCCTTTCCCATCCGGACATTGATCTGATCATTCAGGGAGAAGGTGAACGCGCTTTGGTGGAATTCCTGACGGCTTTAAAGCGCGGCAAAGGTTTTCGAGAAATCCCGGGACTTGGGTTCAAAAAAAACACGCGCTTATTCTTAAATCCGAGAAAAGAAAATTTTAAGATCGGAGAGCTCCCCTTCCCGGACCTTTCAGACCTTCACGAAAAACATTACCTTTTCGAAAAAAAACCTATGTGTTTCATCGTTGCGTCACGCGGGTGTCCCTATCGATGCTCTTTCTGTTCCGTCCATAAAACCTTCGGATCCCGCTACCGAAAACGCCCCTCGGAAAACATTCTTGAGGAAATGAAATCACGCTACCGCGCCGGATACAGAGTCTTTGATTTTGAAGATGATAATTTCGCTTTGAATCGCGAAGAAACTATATCTCTCTGCGAAAAAATCGCCGCGGCGTTCCCGAAAAGAGACATTCAACTTTTGGCAATGAACGGCATCTGCTATTGGACGCTGGACAGGAAACTGTTGAAACAAATGCGGCAGGCCGGTTTCACGCACCTCAATCTATCTCTCGTCAGTACCAACGGGACTCTTCTTAAAGCTGTCCATCGGCCTCATTTTCTCAAAAAATACCGTTCCGTCGTCAAAGACGCGGCACGCCTCGGCTTCCGGATCGTTTCTTATCAGATCCTTGGCCTTCCCGGAGAAAGCCTGGATTCGATGATCAAAACCATGATCTGCAACGCGGGATTGCCTGTCCTTTTGGGAGCTTCTCCTTTTTATTTGATCCCAAACTCACCGATCGCAAACGACATCGAGGCTGAGACCGAGGAAGATATCTTTAAAGCGCGTCTGACCTCTATGGCAATCGAGACACCTCAGTTCGACCGTTCTGATATTTACACTCTTTTCATCACGACAAGGATTCTTAACTTTTTAAAAGGGATCCCGGTCCGTTCCAACAAGTGCTCCCTCCAAAAAGCTCTTGCCGTCGCTTCAAGATCGGCCCCGAGGTCAATGGCAGGCGTTGAAATATTAAAAAAATTATGGCATGAAAAACAATTTTATGCCTTCACCGCGAAAGGGCCGGAGCCGCTGCCGGAATTCAAGACTAAGTTGTTTTTCCGCGTTTGGGATAAACTTGATAAAATAGTCACGTTAGAAAATAAAATCATAACCATCCGGAGGTCTAACAACAGATGAATCTTAAAAAAATTGCCACGTTTTTATTTTTTTTATTGCTCTCTCACTCTGCCGGGATTGTGGGCTCTTTTTTTACCATCCCGGCCATTCCGGAATGGTATAACTTTTTGCAAAAACCTTCGCTGTCGCCTCCTAATTGGGTTTTCGCGCCAGTCTGGACAACACTCTTCACCCTCATGGCCCTAGCCGCTTATCTGGTTTGGAACAAGGGAATGAAAGAGCCTGCCGTGCGTTCCGCGCTTGCCTTCTTCCTAGCCCAGCTTGCGTTGAACAGCCTATGGTCATTCGTCTTTTTCGGACTGCGCTCCCCTTTCTACGGTCTTCTTGAGATTTTTGTTCTCTGGATCGCGATTTTGATTACAATATTGCAATTTCTCAAGATCTCAAAACTGGCTGCCGCACTCATGATCCCTTATCTTCTTTGGGTGAGTTACGCGAGCGGGCTTAATCTCGGGATTTTTCTTTTGAACCGTTAGCATCCGTTTAAATAGAAAGTTCGGTGTTTTAGTATGGAATGGTTTCATGAATTTTTTTCAAAACTTTATCATTTTGAAGAGCTGATCCGCTGGGGAGGGTATTTTATCCTCACAGCTATTGTTTTCGCGGAAACAGGGCTTCTCGCGGGGTTTTTTCTTCCCGGTGACTCGCTTCTTGTAACGGCGGGCCTTGTGGCAGCGGTAGATAACAACTTGAACATATGGGTCCTGAACACTCTGCTCTGCGTTGCCGCAATTGCCGGCGACACAACAGGATACTGGATTGGTTATTATTTCGGTCCTAAATTATTCAATAAGGAAGATTCCTTTTTCTTTCACAAGGATCACTTGTTACGTACTCAAAAATTTTATGAAAAACACGGCCCGAAAACCATTGTCCTTGCGCGCTTTGTGCCGATCATAAGGACTTTCGCACCTACTGTGGCTGGTGCGGGCAAAATGAATTACAGAAAATTTCTTGCCTATAATGTACTTGGAGGGATCGGCTGGGTCATGAGTATGACGCTTTTAGGGTACTTTCTCGGTCGTTCGATTCCCAACATTGAAAAAAAAGTTCATTGGGTCATTTTGATCGTGATCGTGCTGTCTCTTTTACCGATCCTCAGGGAGTGGCTTCACAGCCGCAAAAAATCCTGATCATGAGAGCCATTGCCCTATTAACAGTTTCCAATATTTTCATGACGGCCGCTTGGTACGGACATCTCCGCTTCAAACATGCGACCCTGTGGAAGGTCATTCTGATCAGCTGGCTGATCGCTTTCGTGGAATATTGTTTTCAAGTCCCCGCAAACAGGATCGGGTCTTATCAGTTCTCGACCGCCCAGCTTAAAACCATCCAGGAAGTCATCACGCTGGTGGTCTTTTGCGGATTTTCCGTGCTTTATCTGAAGGAAGAGTTAAAATGGAATTATCTTGTGGGATTCGGTTTGATGATCGCGGCTGTTTTCTTCGTTTTTAAAAAATGGTAACCCAAGGAAGATCCTTATGGCACTAAGAGAAACTTATGAAAAACAAGGCGCGTTCCTTTTCCGATGGCGCAGTTATATCCCTCTTCTGTTGATCCCTATTGTCTTCATCGCTCTGAGGGACCCTTCCTATTCCGCCCCGTCATTTGAGGGGTCTCTGGGCCGATGTTGGGATGCCTTTGCTATTCTGGTATCGTTGTCCGGGCTTATTGTGCGGGCGATGGTCGCGGGCTACGTGCCGCGTGGCACTTCCGGCCGCAACACTCTGACCCAGGTCGCTGAATCGCTGAACACAAAAGGCATGTACTCGATCGTCCGCAATCCGCTTTATCTTGGAAATTTTCTTATGATTTTCGGGATTTTCCTGTTCCTTCAAGTGTGGTGGTTTGTGATTCTTGGAAGTCTTCTCTTCTGGGTCTATTACGAGCGCATCATTTTCACTGAAGAGGAATTCCTTCGTAAAAAATTCGGGGAGCCTTACGTCGCATGGTCCAACAAAACGCCGGTTTTTATCCCCAATTTCAAGACCTGGCAAAAATCCGATCTTCCCTTCTCCTGGAAAACCGTTCTGCGCAGAGAGCATTCGAGCTTTTTCGGGATGGTCGCCGTATTCACGGTACTTGGGCTTATCTCGGATCTTTTTATTGAACGCTGTGGAATCAGTCTTTTCTGGCTGATTTTTTTCGGCGGCGGTCTTTTGATTTATTCCGTTCTCCGTTTTTTAAAAAAGAAAACCCACCTGCTTGACATGGAAGGCAGATAATCATTTTCAGTGAGGTGACTTATGAAGAAATCCATCGGTGCTAAAACCATCCTTTTTCCCACTCCGGTCCTCATCGTTTGCACTTATGATGCCCAGGGTATCCCAAATGCCATGAATGTCGCTTGGGGCGGCATTGCAAGTTCGGAACCTCCGTGTGTTACGGTTTCTGTGAGAGAACCGCGAAAAACTTACGAAAATATTCTTTTAAAGAAGGCCTTCACGATCAATATCCCGTCGGAAAAATATATCAAAGAGGCTGATTATTTCGGAATTATTTCCGGTAAAGCCGAGGACAAGTTTAAAACGACAGGATTGACCCCTGTGAAAAGCGATGTCGTGGATGCTCCATACATCAAGGAATTTCCTTTTGTGATCGAATGCGTCCTCAAGGAAAGCCATAAACTCGGGATCCACACCCAATTCATCGGTGAGATTAAAGATGTCAAAGTGGATGAAGAAGCCTTGAACCCGAAAGGATTTCCTGACATCGAAAAAATGAAACCTTTCATGTTTGATCCCGGCACAAGCTCTTATTACGGCGCGGGGAAATTTCTCGGGCAAGCTTTCTCGATCGGTAAGAAAAAATAGTTTATGGTTAAATGGCTCGGTTTGACGGCGGGTGGGGTCCTTGGAACTTTCGCCCGTTATTTCCTCTCCGGTTTTATTTACCGAATCTTCGGAAGTCATTTCCCATTAGGAACGCTTGTCGTCAATCTCATCGGCTGTTTTCTGATCGGTTTTCTCGCTGTCCTTGCCGAAGAAAAATTCCTTTTGGGCCCAAATGCGAGAATATTCCTGATGATCGGGTTTTGCGGCGCTTTCACGACATTCTCAACACTCATTCTGGAAACTTCTAATCTTAGTAAAGTCGGAGAAAATCTTTACGCTTTTCTGAATATTGCTTTCAGTATTGTGCTGGGATTGTTCGTTTTCCGCCTCGGCGTATTGCTTGGAAAGGTGATTTAATCGGAGATCTTATGAAAATACCTTCGGAAGGAAAATTATTAAGGATTTTTATCGGCGAAGCGGATAAATGGCAGGGTAAACCGCTTTATGAATCTATCGTGCTCTTGGCTAAAAAAGAAGGCTTGGCCGGAGCGACTGTGCTCAAAGGCTGTATGGGTTTCGGTTGCAAGAGCCATATGCATACCGCAAAACTTCTCCGCCTTTCCGAGGACTTACCCATCGTTATTGAGATCGTCGATAGCGAAGAAAAAATTACCGGCTTTCTCTCACTTTTAGACCCGATGGTCAAAGAGGGACTGATCACACTCGAAAAGGCCAATGTGATCCTTTACCGGGCAGGTTGAACTCCCGCCTTTTTGGAAAGGCTTCGGCTGATCGACTGGTGCAGGGAATAAAGACAGCCGCAATATTTCTGCTTGTAAAAATTTTCCTCCTGGGAAACGGATGCCATGAGTTCCGTCCCGCCGTGGAGTCTCCAGTTATAATCCCAATAAATCAGCTGCGAAAAAAAACGCGCTGCTTTTTCGCCCGCCCGGTTCACCTGAAGCAGGTCCTTCCAGCGCGAGATTCCCAAACTTGTTGCAAAAACCCGGAATCCGTTTTTTGAGGCATAAGCTGCCGTCTTGCCTAACCGCATTTCAAAACAAAGGGTGCAGCGTTCTCCCCTTTCAGGCGCATTTTCATATCCCTGAACAGTTTTCATCCACTGCTCCGGATCAGGATCCTCGTCTACAAAAGGCACTTTTATTTTTTCGGCATAACGGATCACTTCTTCTTTGCGACGCCGGTATTCTTCCGCAGGATAGATATTGGGATTGTAAAAAAAGACCGTCGGCTCCATACCGTTTTCGACGAGCCTTTTGAGGATAGAGCCCGAACACGGCGCGCAGCAAACATGGAGAAGAATTTTTATTTCACCTTCAGGCAATTGAAGAAAGGAAGAATTTTTCATCATAAACACTCCGAGCCGCGAAAATCAAAGAATCCCGTCCAGCGGAATCGCTTCATTTACAAGCATGAGGGGGATACCGTGGCAAACCGGATATAAAATTTTTTTATCCTCCCGGATCAGCCCTTCTTCGATAGTTTGTTTCACCACAAACCTGCCGCAATTTTGAAGTTTTCCTTTTTCGATTTTCTCATTGATTTTGTGAATCAGGGAAGGTTCCGCCGCTGAAAGCGCCTGCTTGGTTTCAGGACAACACAGGATTTTCAGTAATGTTTGCTTTATCATGACGTTTCCCTTTTTATAAGAGCAAGACCATATTTTATCATTATCATTTTTTGAGAAAAAGTGGAACGAATTTTTCGGAAAGATCAAACATTCTCTTCGTCAGATTCCTGATCCACAGGAGTGGCTTCCGTTAAATCTCCGGCCGGATTCGGTAAAAGGATTTCGCGAGGCTTGGCGCCATCTTGAGGACCGACGACGCCCGCGGCCTCCAATTGATCCACAACACGGGCTGCTCGCGAATATCCCAGCCTCAACCGTCTTTGCAGGAACGAGGTGGAAGCCTGCCGTGTTGTCAAAACAATCCGCTTGGCTTCTTCAAATATCTCATCCCGCTCCTGGGCGCTGATGTCCGCATTCCCGCTCTGGGCGGCCTGGATTTCTGTATGGTATTCCGGTTCTCCTTGTTTCGACACAAAATTCACGACGGAGTTGATCTCCTCCGGAACAATGAGCGATGCTTGACCGCGAACCATTTTATCGCTCCCGGGCTGAATAAAAAGCATGTCCCCGCGACCCACGAGTCTTTCAGCCCCTTTGATGTCCAGGATCGTTCTGGAATCGATCGCGGAATTGACTTTAAAAGCAATCCGGGCCGGCATATTGGCCTTGATGAGACCCGTAATCACATCCACTGAGGGGCGCTGGGTTGCCAAAATCAAATGGATCCCGACAGCGCGTGAAAGCTGGGCGAGACGGATAATTGCCGTTTCCACTTTATCCTGCGCCACCATCATCATGTCGGCAAGTTCATCCACAATAACCACGATCCTCGGAATAGTCGCCGGAATCACATGATCCGTATCCTTTGCCCCGGCAACCTGGATCTTGTCATCTTCCGAAAGTTCGCGGCTATTGAAAGCAGTAATGTCCCTCACCCCGACGGCGGCAAAAAGACGGTAACGCCGTTCCATTTCCATCACAACCCAGTTGAGAGTATTCGCAGCTTTACGGACGTCCGTCACGACCGGCGATAGCATGTGCGGGATTTTGTTGTAAACCGCGAGCTCGACCATTTTAGGATCGATCATGACGATTTTCAGCTGGCTCGGTTTGCAATAGTAAAGCAGACCCGTAATGATGGAATTGATACAAACGGTTTTTCCGCTGCCCGTGGTCCCAGCAATGAGGATATGCGGCATGGACGCCAGTTCGGCGATCATCGTTTTTCCGCTGGTATCCTTGCCAAGAGCGAGCGGAAGAATATGTTTTTTCGACTGGAACTCGACCGTTTCGACCATCTCCCTCATAAAAATTGCGCGCGACACGGTGTTCGGGACTTCAAGCCCAACCGCGGATTTTCCAGGAATCGGAATCAGAAACCGGATACTCGTAGCTTTAAGGGCCATCGAAAGGTCGTTACCGTAAGATTCAATGGTATTGACCTTCACGCCCGGGGCTGGCAAAAGTTCATAGCGCGTGATCACGGGGCCCTGCTCCACTTCCGTCACTTTAACTTCGATGCCGAATTCCGAAAGCGTTTGTTCGATGATTTTGGAATTTGCCGCAAGATCATCTCCGCCGATTTTTTCGCTCGGTGGCTTTCTTAAAAGTTCAGAGCTCGGAAATTCGTACTCCCGATCGGCTCCAGCGCTGGCTCCGATGATCCCTTCAAAGGGAGATTCGGCAGACGGCCCCTTCTCAAAGGGTCCCTTTTTTCCCTCGCCGTTTTCTTTGGAAACTGTCACGGATTTCGGGGCTTCAACCTGTTTCGGGGTTTTGGTCTTCAACTCGTCTTTCTTCAAAATTTCGGCTTTTCGGTCGAGTTCCGATTTGGCCTGAGGGGACTGGGGCTTATATTCGTAGGGCTTGATCTTTGTCTCAAGTTTCGCGATTTCTTCCGGCATTCTAGAAAAGGTTTTTTCCTTTTCTTTTCCTTTCGTCTCTTCGAACTTCCCATTTTTAGCCTGTTTTTCTTTGCCGCGCTGTGAAGGTTCTATCCATTTTTCAGTGGTTCTCCGAACTTTAGAGAATTTTCCGGATATCGCTTCAAAAAACGCCTGCACTTTTTCTATCACCAGCCGGAATAAGGGATAAAGAAGAAAATCCGTTGCAAGAAGCACTGAAAGAAGCAATGCCGAACCCGCGAGGATATAACTTCCAAGAAGACCGAAATAACGCAAAAGATGATTACCAGCTACATACCCAAAGGCGCCTCCGTAAATGAACCGGTACTCGGGGCCCACCGTAATCGTCACCAGAGTAGCAAGCGATAAAAGGGCGATCGCAAGGCCGGAAAACTTAAAAAGTTTTCTTTCCGGCACTTTTTGAGAAAAAAAACATTGCGCCCAAAGCAGAAAAACAAACGGAATCACAAAAGCGCTGATGCCGAAAACAATAAAAAGCCCGAAGGCCAGATAAGCCCCAAAGACACCCGCATAATTCTGAACCGGAAAATTAACGCGTGAGGTGTAAAATGAGATGTCTTCTGTGTGATAGAAAAAAAGGCTTGCAAAAGTAAACAACCCGAGCAGAAGGAAAAAAACTCCCCAAATTTCGTTGATTCTTTCTTTTTTCATGATGGATAAAACCGGAAATTTAATTTATGAATGAATTAATGACCTGTATGACCGAAACCGCCGGCGCCCCGACTGGTTCCGTCTAGATTATCGACTACCTCGAGCTTGGCCTTTACCACCTGAGCAAGCACCATTTGAGCGATGCGCATACCACGGGTAATGGTAAAAGATTCTTTCCCGTGATTGATCACAATGACTTGAATCTCACCGCGGTAATCAGAATCGATCGTTCCAGGTGTGTTGAGAAGTGTGATACCGTGCTTGATCGCTAAACCACTGCGAGGCCGTATCTGAGCCTCCATATCTTTGGGAAGGGCGATGAGGATCCCTGTGGGGACAAGCGCACGATCCCCCGGTTGTAATATCACGGGATCGAGGCAAGCGGCCAAGAGATCAATACCGCTTGCACCCTCAGTCATATATTGCGGAAGAGCCAATCCTTCAAAATGAGGAAGCGTTTTCACAAGAACAGTTAATTGTTCTCTCACTTCGCTCTCCATACTGTTTTTAGCACCGTTCTCTATATTTGATTTTAAGGGCTAAAAGCACTATCCGGTGAACCCTTACCACATAATGACTAAGCGTTATTAGCGGCGGGAACGACCCCTGCCCCCGCGATCATCACGGTCACGTCTTGGCGGCGCTGCTTCGACAACCGTCCGTTGATCTTCAGGAAGAATCGGAAGGGGTTCTGTCATTGCCTGCTTGATACTCAGACTGATTTTGCCCCGCTCGTCAATGCTAAGAACCTTGACCTTGACCTTGTCACCAACGCGAAGATAATCCCCGGCGCTTTTGACAAACCCTTCCGTGATCTCGGACACATGACAAAGCCCGTCCTTACCCGGCAGGACTTCGCAGAACGCTCCGAACGGCATCAGTTTTTGGACCGTACTGTCGTAGATCTTACCGATCTCAGCATCTTCGGTCATGGACTGAATACGCGAGATGGCGGCTTCCGAAGATTCATTGCTGACCGCGGCAACAAACACGCGCCCATCATCTTCGATATCAATCTTAGCGCCCGTTTCTTCGACGATCTTCCGGATATTCTTGCCTCCAGGGCCGATCAGCATGCCGATCTTTTCTGGATCGATCTTGAGCGTGGTGATGCGCGGCGCATACTCCGACAATTCCTTCGGCGCTTGAATGCAATTCTGGATCAGATCCAGGATCTTGAAACGCCCCTGTTTTCCGTGATCAAAAGCCTCTTTGAGCTGATCCTCGGTGATCCCATCGATCTTCATGTCCATCTGGAGTGCAGTAAGCCCGTTCCGGGTTCCGGCAGCTTTAAAATCCATGTCCCCGAGATGGTCTTCAATGCCCGCAATATCCGTCAGCACTTTCCAGCGATTCTTATCTGTCACAAGTCCGATCGCAATACCCGCCACAGGGGCTTTGATAGGAACGCCGGCGTCTAAAAGCGCAAGCGTGCCGCCGCAAACAGTGGCCATCGAACTGGACCCGTTGGATTCCATGATCTCAGAAACCAAACGAATCGTGTACGGAAAATCTTCGGCCGAAGGAATCACGGCTTCAAGCGATCGTGACGCAAGCGCTCCGTGACCGATCTCGCGGCGACCCGGTCCGCGATTCGGTTTGACCTCTCCGACACTATAGGAAGGAAAATTGTAGTGAAGCATAAAACGTTTGGTCTGTTCCCCTTCCAGCGCATCGATCCTCTGTTCATCATCCCCCGTACCAAGCGTCATCACGCTCAGGCTTTGTGTTTGACCTCGGGTAAAAAGTGACGAGCCATGGGTTCTCGGCAAAATCCCGATCTCACATTTGATCGGACGGATATCCCGTTCCCCTCGGCCATCCGCACGCTTCCCTGTGGAGAGCATCACCTCACGGATCTTCTCATGCTCAAGCTTTGCAAAAGCAATCTTCACAAGCGTTTCATTGAATCCTTCCGCGTTCTTATCGAATTGGGCGATGACCTTTTCATAAAGCTTTTTAAAAAAACCTTCCTGATCTTCTTTGGTCGGAAGGCCAAAAACTTTCGAGAATTCATTGCCGGCGATTTCGCGAACCTTCTGCATCATTTCCGCGGAAATCTCAATCGGTTTTACTGCCACCTTGGCTTTACCGGCTTTCTTTTTAAGTTCCACTTGAAGCTGAACCGTCTTTTTGATCGCCTCATGTCCAAACTTGATCGCCTCAAACATTTTTTCTTCGGAAAGTTCTTTGGCACCAGCTTCAATCATCACTACTTTTTCGGCCGTTCCTGCGAGCACAAGGTCAAGATCGCCTGTGTCGAGTTCCTGCTGAGTAGGGTTGATGATCAGTTTTCCGTCTACCATACCGACCCGGACGGCACCAAGCGGTACTTCCAGCGGGATCTCGGAAATAAGAAGCGCGGTGGAAGCCGCGATCATGGAAAGAACCTCGGTCGGATTCTCACCGTCAAAAGAAAGCACGGCAACCGTGATTTGGACTTCATTAAGGTAATCTTCAGGGAAAAGAGGACGAAGCGGCCGATCGATCAGACGCGACGTCAGGACTTCCTTTTCCGTAGGCTTGCTTTCGCGTTTGAAATAACCGCCTGGGATCCTGCCGGCAGCGTAGGTGCGCTCGCGGTAATCCACGGTCAGCGGAAAAAAATCACGAATTTCGTCCGGTTCTCCGCCCGCGACTACAGCCGCAAATACCACGGTCCCGCCGCATTGGACGGACACTGCACCGTGAGCTTGACGAGCCATATGACCTGTTTCGATAATGATTTCACGTTCACCGATCTGGGAACTGACTTTTTCTATTTTAAACATGGGAATGATCCCCTTTCATTTAGATGGATTCCTAGAAAGACCAGAAAAATGGAGGAATTATTTCCTCAAATCAAGGCGAGCGATAATCTGCTGGTATTTTTCAGGATTCTCTTTGCGAAGGTGGTTCAGGAGCTTCTTGCGCCGGCTCACCATCTTGATAAGGCCATAACGCGAATGATGGTCTTTGACATTCTTTTCAAAATGTCCTGACAGGCCATTGATGCGCTCCGTAAGAAGTGCTATTTGCACCTCATCAGACCCTGAATCGTTCTTGGAAATTTTGTACTTCGAAATAATTTCTTTCTTTTTTGTTTTTTCTAACGCCATATTCTTTCTCTAACTCCTTGTTAGTCTTTGATTTACGTCGTTTTCCCTATAATTAGGATTGCGCAAGTATACCTGATGCCCCCCTGATTTGTCCAGTACTGTGTCATTTTAAAATTTTAGTAATCCACGGTACTGACACTACAAATCCATGGAATTAAAATTGATGCGGGACCAGATTTTCTTAATTTCCAAGTTCCCTCAAAATGGAGCTCTTCTTGTAATATCTTTGAGCAGTCCAAACATCTTTTTGGATAGCCGTTTTGAGCAATGCTTCCATTGCAAATCTTTTTTCGGGACGGAGAAACCGATGCAGGGCGATTTCCATCATTTCTCCATAAACTTTTCCTTCAAAATCCAGCAAATGAAGTTCGAGAACGGGTTTCGGGGTCTCTTTCTTCGGATAAGTCGGCCGTTTCCCAAAATTCATAACACCAGGCATCCAGGGAGGTAATAAAAGATTCTTGTCCAAAGGCCCCTGGGAGAGGAACCATTTTCTGTTTGGCAAGAACCGGCCAGAGGCAACATAGACTCCAAGCGGCAGAAGGATGTCGGAATGCGGTTCAATGTTTGCGGTGGGAAACCCAAGATGAGCGCCATGGCCTTTGCCATGAACGATCTTGCCGACAATGCTGAATGGCCGGCCTAGACATTGCGCCACCTTTTCCACATCCCCTTTCATCAAAAGTTCACGAATCCAAGAACTGGAAACAATTTTTTTTCCGATCCTCACCGGCCCCATGCTTTTGAAAAAAAACTTGTTTTCCCTGGCAAGTTTTTCCATCAAAATTGTATCGCCTTTACGGGCATGCCCGAAATGTGCGTCATAGCCCATGCAGATCTCGAGAATATGGAGTTTTTTAACAAGAATTTTCTTTACAAAATCTTCCGGTGATATGGCGGAAAAGGCCGGCGTGAAAGACTGGAGAAAACAGACATCCATCCCGGCTTGTGCTAAATGAAAAAGTTTTTGTTCCATGCTGTGCAGGAGCAGGGGTTTCTGCTTGGGATGTAAAATACTGTGCGGATGTTGTCGAAAGGTCAGCACCGCGGCCTGGGCTTGATGCTTTTTCGCCTGTGAGACCACGTACTGAAGAAGTTTTTGATGCCCTAAGTGGAACCCGTCAAAATTTCCGAGCGCAAGAATAAGCCGCTGAGAGGTCCTGGCCTTATAATGTTGTAGGTCCGTTACAATTCGCATGATTGACCACAGAAGCGTTCAAGGGCAAAATCTTTTCGCGGAGCTGGGCTTCGGTAAAATTCTTCAGATCTTCGATCGTGACGCTTTGTTCAAGCTGGAACTTCCCGCTTCGTAGCCTGCGGAGATTCGCAAGCGTCGCATAACACCCTAAGGCATCGCCCAAATCATTGATCAAAGTTCTCAAATAGGTGCCTTTGGAGACGTGGGCAAAAAAATTTACAAAACGTCCTTCCTTTTTATCGAGACGAAAGCTAAAGACTGTCACAGGCCGGCCTTTCCGGGGAATTGTTTTCCCTTGCCGCGCAAGTTTATAAAGACGTGTTCCCTCATGTTTTAAAGCGGAAACCATGGGCGGCACTTGAACGATTTCACCTGTAAATTCTTTAGCCGCCTTCGCCTGGATTGCTTCAAGAGTAATATGTTCCCACGGAGCTTCAGCCACGATTTTTCCATGCCGGTCATGAGAATCCGTCTGAATACCGAGCTCCATGACGCCGAGATATTCTTTATCACAAGAACTTAGCGGCATGGACTGTTTGGTTGCTTTCCCGAGAAGAAGCACAAGCAGTCCGGTGGCAAGAGGATCGAGCGTTCCCGCATGGCCGACTTTTTTGATTCCAAAACGTCTGCGCACAAACGCGCACACATCATGAGAGGTCCAATCTTCGGGTTTATCGACCAGGAGAACACCGTCGATAAAAGGAGAGGTCATTTACGCGCCTTTTTCTTTTTCCTCAATTTTACGGAGGACTTGACCGATTTCAAAATCTTTATCCAGGGAATCGTCCAGCTCAAATTGAAGTTTGGGAGTATAGCGTAATTTTAACGCCACACTGACTTCCCTCTGGAGAAAACCCGCAGCACGCTTGAGCACTTGAAGCGTATCGTCTTTTTTCTTTTGATCTCCCATCACACTTAAAAAAACCACGGCAGATTTAAGATCCGCCGTAATCTTCACATGCATCACGGTGACAAATCCAAGACGCGGGTCTTTGACCCTCTCCAGAATAAGCTTACTAAGTTCCATCTGGAGCAAAGAAGCTACACGCTCTGTTCTTTTTCCTTGCATAAAACACCTTGTTTCATGGAAAAGGGGGAAGTTTAAAATTATAATTTTGCGGCTAACTTATCGATCCGGTAAGATTCGACAATGTCGCCTTCACGAAGGTCATTAAATCCCTCCAGGGAAAGGCCGCATTCATATCCTTCGGCAACCTCTTTTACATCGTCTTTAAAGCGCTTCAGCGAAGATAATTTCCCTTCAAAGATCACGACATTATCCCGGACAAGGCGCACGTAATGCTGTCTTGTGAGACGACCTTTCATGACAATGGCACCGCCGATCATTCCGACTTTTGAGGATTTAAATATTTGGCGGATCTTCGTTTTGCCTTCGCTCACCTCTTTGAGCTCCGGCTCCAGGATCCCTTCCATGGCTTTGCAGATCTTTTCGACGGCATCATAAATAATGCTGTAAAAATGAATGTCCACACCTTCTTTTTCAGCCAATGTCTGCGCCTTCGGATCGGCTTTCACATGAAAGCCGATGATAATGGCATCGGAAGCCGCAGCCAGCATGACGTCCGACTCGTTGATGCCGCCCACAATGCCATGAATCACCTGAAGCCGGCATTTGTCGGTGCTGAGCTTTTCCAGCGATTGTGACAATGCCTCGATAGACCCTTGCACATCCGCTTTGATGATGATCTTCAATTCCTTAAAGGCGCCTTCCGAGAGCTTGCTATATAAGCTTTCCAAAGACATATGCTTCATAACGCCGCGCATCTGACGTTCGCGCAATTCCAGAGTTTTTTGCTCCGTGATCTTCTTGGCTGTTTTTTCATCTTCTACCGCATATAAAGTTTCGCCGGCTTCGGGCACGCCGTTCAAACCACCGAGTTCCACCGCATAAGCGGGCCCGGCTTCACGGACGGTTTTGCCACGGTCGTTTTTCATGACACGGATGCGTCCCATATATTGCCCGGCAATCACCATATCCCCTTGTTTCAGCGTCCCTTTTTGAACAATCACGCTCGCCACCGGACCGCTTCCTTTGGAAATATGACTTTCGATCACGACACCCATCGCCAGCCGATCCGGATTCGCTTTGAGTTCCAAAACTTCGGCCTCAAGCAGAAGCATATCCAGCAATTCATCGATCCCTTTTCCTGTTTTGGCGGAAACCTTGACACAAATCGTTTTGCCGCCCCATTCTTCAGGAGCAAGCCCTATCTTTTGAAGTTCTCCCATCACCTTGGCAGGATTAGCAGAAGGAAGATCGATCTTGTTCATGGCGACTACGATCGGACATTTAGCTTCGCGGGCATGGTCGACCGCCTCAATGGTTTGCGGCATCACACCGTCATCGGCAGCCACTACCAGAATGACAATATCTGTTACATTCGCGCCGCGGGCACGCATGGCCGTAAAAGCTTCATGACCCGGCGTATCCAAAAAAGTAACATGCCCTTTACCGGGAATATCCACCCCGTAAGCCCCGATATGCTGAGTAATGAATCCTTTTTCTTTAGCCGCCACATTTGTTTTGCGAATCGCATCCAAAAGCGAGGTCTTTCCATGATCCACATGTCCCATCATGGTCACTACCGGAGAACGTGGTTTCAGTTTTGCCGGAGACTCCTCCGCTTCACTGCGACGAATTTCCTGGGTCTCATCTTCCACTTTTTTAATCACAATACCCATCGTTTCCGCGGCAGCATAAACAATCTCTTCATTCAAAAGCTGGTTCACATTCGCAAAAATACCGATGCCCATGAGGGTTTTGATCAGTTCTGGAATTTTGCGATTCATTTTTTGCGCCAAATCTCCGACCGTGATCGGAAAACGAACATCGACCATTTGTTTCGCTGGAGGCGTCGGCGCGACCGGTTTCGGCGGTTCAGAAGACGACACGCCAACTTTTACTGCTTCAGAAGCTGTTTTTGGCTTGGGGGTTCCGGAAACGACCGCCGGGAACGGTGTTTTTACTTCGGGGTTTTTTTGTTCTACCGGCTTCGATTCTATTTTTTTCTCAACAACCGGAATCTCTGCGGTTTTTAATTTTTCTTTTTTAACAGAAGCGGCCGGTGCCACAGTCCCTGGCGCCGCTTTTTTAGGAACGGAAAATTCTTCGGTGGGAGCCGTTGTTTTTACTTTTACTTTTTTTTCAACCGTTTTCTTTGTTTTCTTAGGAGGTTCTTCGACGCTGTTTTTTTTATCCTTTGACGAGGGGCTTGAAGCAGAAGTGGATTTCATATATTTTTGAATGACTTCTTCGCCAAGAAGAGCCATATGATTTGAAACTTGTACACCCTCTGTTTTGAGCTTAGCTATAAGTTCTTTACTTGTCACGCCTAATTGTTTAGCCAGTTCATGAACCCGCATGTTCAGATCCCTCATTTTCCGCTGACGCTTCTTCCCCGTTTTCTCCCTCGTGCTTCTTTTCACCATTTTCTTCCGTATTTGGAGGATTTTCGCTCAAAGGGTTTTTTTTGCCAATAGCTTTTTGAGCGGAAGCAATGACTTTCTCGGCGGTCTTTGTCCCGATCCCAGGGACCTTCGCCAACCCTTCAGCGTTCATTTTCAGAAGGTCCTTGATGGAATGAATCCCGGCATTTTTCAAAGATTCTTCGGTTTTCTCGCCAACCCCGTCCAGAGAACTCAGGGGAATCATCTGGCTCGTGCTGCGCACATCGAGTTCCCATCCGATAAGCTTTGAAGCAAGCCGCACATTCTGCCCTTTTTTTCCGATCGCAAGCGAAAGCTGATCATCCGCCACAAGGATTTCGGCTCTTTGTCTCTCGCGATCGATTCTGATCTCTTTAAGTTCTGCCGGCGCCATCGCATTTTTAATATAAACCTCCATGTCATCAGCATACCGGATAATATCGATCTTTTCCCCTCCAAGTTCTCTGACAATGCTCTTCACGCGTTGTCCGCGAACCCCCACACAGGATCCCACGCAATCGATCTTGTCATCCTTGGATGTGACGGCGATCTTCGTCCGTGACCCGGCTTCACGCGCCACCGCTTTAATGATCACCACACCGTCATGAATCTCCGGAACTTCCATCTCAAAAAATTTTGTCACAAGATCGGGATGCGTCCTTGAAAGAATCACCTCGGGTCCTTTGGATGTTTTTTTCACCTCCATCACATAAGCGCGGACAATATGCCCTTGCTTAAAATTATCCAGGGGAGATTGTTCCCGGGCGGGTAGAATGCCTTCCGTTTTTCCAAAATCGAGGATGATGGATTTTTTTTCAACACGATGAACATTTCCGGAAACGATAACACCTTGTTTGTGGCTGAATTCTGTAAAAATAGAATCTCGTTCCGCTTCACGGATCTTCTGGATGATGACCTGTTTGGCGGTCTGGGCCGCGATACGGCCGAAATGAGGATCATTGATCTCCTTGCCTTCGTTCAACACGCTGATGCGAAAGGTTCTTGGATCAATTTGAATCTCAAAAGTATCCGCTTTTTCCGGAAAGCTTTTGCGGCAGGCAGAAATAAGAGCATGACGGAGAGCTTCCAAAAGCACTTCTTTGGAAATACCTTTCTCTTTTTCTATATATTCCAGCGAAGACAACAAATCCTGTGACATTTTGTCTCTTATTTCTCTCTTTTTCTGTTTTGAAGAAAAAAAAAAGTGGGTTAGCGCCCACTTCTTCTGCCTGCTAAAATTTAATGTAATTATTATAAGGAAAAAAGACGAAAAGTCAATAAAGGAGTCTTTGAAAAGGAAGAAATGATCGTCGTTCTATTTTCCTTAACTTATTGGTACTAAATAAGTTATCGATCAAGAAGAGGATCCATTCACCTTACAAGGATTGACGTTTCTTTTTTTGGGTTCTCGCCACCTTCGATGCGCCCAAAGCCAGTCGCCGGGTCTTTTGCGAACCTCCTCCTCGATCTTGGAAACATATTGTTGTGTATTCGCCAGCAAATCCGCCTTGAGATCCCCTGTTTTGATAAGTGGAAACAATGGCCCATATTGAATCTTTGAGAGTCCGCTCTTATCGCGATAAAAAAAAGCGGGAAGTACTGGATACTCATATTTTAAAGCAAGCATGGCAGGCAGCGTGCTGGTAGAAGCCTTGTGACCGAAAAAATCCACCCAGACAGCACCTTGGCTCTCATGTTGATCAATGAGCACCGCCAAAATCCCGCTTTGCTTAAGAACTTGAATGGAAGCGCGGACCGCACCGGCTTTGTCAATGTTTTGAAGGTTCGCGGTTTCGCGCATGCCACGGATATATTGATACAAATAAGGATTTTTCAGAGGCCGACCAACGGCATGGCAAAAAAGACTGTGTTTTTTGATCGGGATCGCCAACCACTCCCAGTTGCCAAAATGCGAAACAATGGCTATGAATCCACCTTTCTTCTCAACAGCCTCCAAAATCGCTTTCATGTCTGGAGGCTCAATATATTTATCAGGGTTCATCGTAACATCAGGTGTTCGGATGAATTCCAACCCGATCTTAAGCAGGTTCCTCATGGATGCTTCCGCGATTATGAGAAGTTCTTCTTCTCTTTTTTCATCTCCAAAGGCAAGCCTTAAGTTATCAAGCATGATCTTTCGCCGGATCCCCAAAATCCTGACGGCGAAAACACTCGCGATGTTTGCGATTTTATAGCTCACGCGAAGAGGAATGAGGCGAATCAGAAAAGCCGCGATCCGGAAAAGGAGATATTCAAGAAAAAAACAGATTTTTTTGAATGGTGTCATATACGCTCAGGGAGCGGGTAGCCTTACTTCCAAATGAAACATAAATAAAACAACCGGGCAACCCCGTCCTTATCAAAATTAAAAAGGAGAACGGGGCAGTCCGTTCAAATTTAATAATCAATGGAGCGGGCAGCACATGATCTTATCGAATTCAGAAGGAGATCAGTGCAGCACCGCTTTTCCTATCTAAAAAAATATAATGAAAAAGCGGGCAGCGGGAATACTAAAGCCCTTGCTTTAGTACCGCAAACAGATCGAAACTTGTGGTTTCGATCTGCGGTCGAGGTTCTCTCCCCGCAGCCCGTTCAAAAAAATATCAATGGAGCGGGCAGCGGGAATCGAACCCGCATGGTCAGCTTGGAAGGCTGAGACTTTACCATTAAGCTATGCCCGCACAAATTTAAAAAGCAGGGGGTATTGTAATCAAGGAACCGATGACACGCAAGTGATTGAAATGTCAGCCCATTTTTTCCCTTGCGAGAAAGAGCCGGATCATAAGGGCTGCCGGCCCGAAAGCGCCCTCGCGAGAGTGGCTTGATCCGTGTATTCGATATGACTTCCGACCGGGATCCCGCGCGCGATACGCGTAATCTTGATTTTAAAAGGCTGTAAAATCCTGGCAAGATAAAGCGCGGTCGTATCGCCTTCGGTATTAGGATTGGTCGCTAGAATAATTTCTCGGATCTTGTTTTTCTTCACACGCTCTAAAAGGTCCTGGATACAGATCTGGTCAGGCCCGATACCGTCTAAAGGTGATAAAGCGCCGAGCAGCACATGATAAACGCCAGGATGATCCCCTGTTTTCTCGATTGCCACAACATCCTTCGGATCTTCAACCACGCAAACGATCCCTTGATCACGTCCCGGATCCGAGCAAATATGACAAATTTTCTGGTCGGAAAAATTGTGACAGATGCTACAGAAGACAACACTTTCGCGGAGCTGTTTGATGAGCTCGCCAAGCGTCAGGACATCTTCCGGTTTGGTCTTTAAAAGATAAAATACGATCCGTTCCGCAGACCGTTTTCCGATGCCCGGCAATTTGGAAAGAGATTCGACCAATCGCGTCATCAGGTCCGAATAAGCTTTCATGAATTTAAAACCCAAATTTAGTTTTCATGGATAAGAACGGGTCATTCTCTCCGGATGATCTTGGCGCCGTCAAAGATCTCTAGAGCTTTCAAGACAATATCCGGAGTTTCTTTGTCTTTGGAGGTGGTCTCATTGCCCTCGGATGATTCTTGGGTCATTTCTTCCCGCTCCGTGACAACAAATTGCACACGTAACTTTTTACCAAGCACCTGAGTGAAGGCTTCTTCAACCACTTGTTTATTCGATTCTTTTTCCAGTGTCTCTTTATGAAAACGAAATTCGGACGGCAACCCCAACACGATAGTGGTTCCGTCCACCTCCACAGGTTCGGATTCTGCCAGAAAAAGGCTTGTGGACATGCGTTTGGCCTTCACATATTCGATCACCTGCGGCCAGAATTTTTCCACATCATTCAAAGTGAGACCGCCTTCTTGTTGAAGATTCTCGGAGGGCGGTTTTTGAGATGTTTTTTGCCTCAGGGGTTCCTGATTTTCACTGGTGGATACCGTTATTTTTATTTTAGGAGCTGGAGATTCCGAAATCTTAACGGTTTCTATCGGTCTTTGAGTTTTTTTTTCCATAACTTGTGTCGCGACCGCGATATTTCCTCGCCCGGCCGCAACATTCTGGACAAGCTCTTCCACCGACTTCAACCCATCAAGGTAAACAAGCTTAAGGAGCGCGGTTTCCACCAGCAGCTTGGGAGAGGCCACAGGCCGGCGCAGCTGATGCTGAAGGTTTTGCAGGATCGCAAGAGCTAAAAGAATCTCAGACTGTGAAAAAACATTCGCTTTTTTCCGGAGTTTTGCGATCATGTCCGCGTTTGCTTCAATCAGACCTTCAGCCTTGGCCGCGGTTTTGAGCACCGAGAGATGCCTGAAGATCTCAAAAAGTCCTTTCGCGAACTGGGCCAGATCGCCGCCGTCCTCATATAATTTTTTGACAAGCTCAAAAATCTCATGACCTTTTTTCTCCCGGATCGCGGAAAGGACAGAAAGATAAACATCATCCGACGCGATCCCTAAAAGGGTCAGGACATCCTCTTCCTTGATCTTGCCTTCCGAAAAACTCGCAAGCTGGTCCAGAAGACTTTCTGCATCGCGAAGGGCGCCTTCGGTCGACTTGGCGATCAGGAAAAGCGCGTTCTTGTCGTATTTGAGTTTTTCTTTCTGCGCGATCTTTTCCAGCTTTTCGACAGCCTCGGGAATGGGGATTCTTTTGAATTGAAACCGTTGGCAACGCGAAAGGATCGTGAGCGGCACCTTGTGCGATTCCGTGGTCGCAAAGATGAACTTTACATGCGCCGGCGGTTCCTCGAGAGTTTTTAAAAGCGCGTTGAACGCGTCCCCCGTCAAGGAATGGACTTCGTCGATGATGTAAATCTTGAAATTTCCGGCGGAAGGCTTGAATTTCACGTTTTCACGAAGCGTACGGATCTCTTCGATGCCGCGATTGGAGGCGCCGTCGATCTCAAACACGTCCATGGAATTCCCCTGTTCGATCTCTTTACAGGAAGTGCATTTTCCGCAGGGTTTTTCCGTGGGGCCGTCTTTGCAATTGAGTGCCTTGGCAAGAATGCGCGCAGTGGATGTTTTTCCGACACCGCGTGGACCGGAAAAAAGAAAACTTTGCGGCACACGCTCCTGGCGGATGGCATTCTTGAGCGTGGTGGTAATGGTCTCCTGCCCAACGACCTCTTCAAAAGTCTGCGGCCTGAATTTCCGTGCGAAAATCAAATAGTCCATGTGGTCTTTTCTTTAGCGTTATTGTATGAGTGCTTTCTGGAATGAGCGTCTATGATGCGGGAAAAATCCTGGATTTTCAACAAGTTCTTATAAGAAAAAAGGGATGTGCCGAGAAACAATCTACTTTTTAAATTGGAACGTTTTCAGGACATGCTCAAATACTGGCGTATAGTTGTCATACTGAGATCCTATCGTTTCGAGCATTAACTCGTACAAACGACCCTTGCTTGTCAAATAAACTCGTATCCCTTTCAGCATAACCGGAGGGGCTTTCTCGCTAAACAGCGGAAAGGATTCATATTCATAAAGAGCCGAAACCGCTTTTTCCCCACCCACTTCTCGGGCTCCTTTATGGAGTACTTTAAATTTGGGTAGATTGGAATCCATTTTTAGATAAGCCTCCAGAAGATCGGGAGCGGTTTTCCCGCTTTCCAGCGGCCTTACGGTGGCATGAATAAGCGTCGTGAATCCATTTTCCGTATGAACAGGCCCGCGGAGATACACCAGATCGTATTTCTCCGTCCCACCCGAAACCTCCACAGGCGTCCAGCCCGTTTCAGGGTATTCAAATGTAAAATTGAGGGATGAATTTTCGGCTTTGAACTGAACGTATTTCAGCATTATTTGACTCTGGCTGATTTTTTGGGCTTCCAGGAAATAAAATGTACATGCTCCCACTGTGATGGTCACTATTATAACACCAAAAATCAGGAAGGGTTTTTTCCAGTTTTTTTTCTGCATGCTCATAAGGTCCTCATCCGATTTTGATCAGTATTCCGGTAAATTATATTGTGCATACCATTCGCGAACTTTAACCTTTGCCGCGGCTGAATCCTTGAGAGTGCCGTCATCATTCGCGAATGGACTCGCTTGACCATCAACGCGATCTCCTAACCCTGAGGCGTCAAAGACTTGGTTCGGAGGTTTTTTTAAATCCATCCAGATCTGGGCCGCTGTTGCAAAAGCGGTATACTCATCGTCAATGGTACCATTAAGCGAATCCCCGGAGCGTTCATTTCCCAATAAGTCATTCGGGACACCATATTGTAATGAAGGATACGGAAAGAGTTTGTGTTTACTCCAATCATCTTGCCATACAGCATGTTTGGTTTCATGCGCCAGTACATATGCCGCCGCATATTGATTGCTTTGCAGTTCGGTGCTCAATACGATGGTACTTGGGACGGTACCATAACAGACTCCCCAATTACCCGCTCCAGCATCACCAAACGAAACTGCTACATTATTTGAACGAATAAAATCGGCAAGGTGAGTGCCTGACACCATACCGGGGATACTCAACGCGGCTGTTGAGGTTGCTAAAATATCGAGGACCTGCTCGATGTCATCTGTATAACCATCAAAAGACGGCAAAGAAGGTGGGGGCGTCAGAACAAAATCAGGCCTCATCTCCCTCCCCCCTCCACCGCTAATAGTACCGCCCCCAAAGCCTATCCCGCCCCCACCGCTACCACTATTCCCCCCGTTTCCGCCGGAACCTGAACTCCTCCCGCCGCCGTCCGAAGAAGGATAATTGACAAAACCATCTTTATTGATCCCGAACTCCTGAAGCCAATTATTGAGAGACTCGATAGGCGTTGCTAAGGCAAGAAAATCTTCTTCGGATGCGTTAATAATCTTGTAGTTGTAGAATTTATTGCCTTCGATCAAAAGCCCCAAAGCCGACTTGATGGCTGTTTCATCTGCTGCCGCCAAAAATTTCCCGAGCACGCCATGGATCACGTGCTCTGCGGAACGAATCGCCCCAAGGGTCCGAACCGCTTCCGTTTCCTTTGCTTTTTTAACCTGCCCGACCATGCGCGGAATAATCAAAAAAGCTACGAAGGTAATGATCGCGGCCGCGATCAATAATTCTACCAATGTGAACCCTTTTTTAAGCCGCCTGTTTTTTCTTTTCATCCTTATTCCCGCTCATGACTTCTTCCAGTATTTTTTTGTTCTGGGCTGCCTCTTTTAAATGGGGATCCAGCGCTAAAGCCTTGTCCCATTCCTTAAAAGCGTTATCGACATCGCCTAAAAAAGCATGAGCCAGTCCGGCATTGGCGTGAGCTTTGGCATAACGATCATTGATTGAAAAAATCTTTTGAAAGACCTCGAGCGCTTTTTGAGGTTGATTTATTTTAAGATAAAAAAGGCCCATGTCGTTTTGAAGTGCAAGGTCGCTCGGATCTTTCCTTAATAATTGTTCATAATAAGAGATTGCTTTGGCGGAGTCCTTTTTTTGGGTAAACGTTTGGGCTAATCCGTAAATTGCACCAGGATTTTGGGGGTCTTTTTCCAGAGCTTGCTGAAAGCTCATTTCGGCTCGATCCCATTCTTTTTTCCCAAAATAAAGCTGGCCAAGACCAAGTAAGGCCTGCGGATCGTTAGGATCCCGGGACAAGGCTTCTTGATACTGGATCTCGGCCTGAGCGTAATCTTTCCGCAAACGCAAGATTTCTGCTCTATGGAGATATGCCCGCGGAATGGGAGCCGGGCTCTCGATCAAACGCTCCGTAATGATCCACGCCTGATCCAATGCCCCTGCCTGGATGAATGCCGCCGCGGCATTGCAACTGGCAATGGTGTCATTTTTCTGGCCCAATTCTTCAAATAGTTTTGCAGATGCCAAGTAATCGCCTGCCATATAAAGGCAAAAAGCGAGATTCCGTTTGAAGGTGAGTTCATGGGGCTTGAGTGTGACGAGTTTTTGATAATAAGGAATGGCTTTTTGATACTGTTTTTCGGTTTCATAAAAATGGGCGGCATTCTGAAGCAGATCGATATTGTCGGGTGTTTGTTCCAAGGCCTTTAGAAAATTCGCCTCCGCATTGGCAGGGATCTTCGCAGCGGCATAGGCACTTCCAAGGTTCGCATAAATAACCGCATTCATCGTCTGAGGACCCAACGCCTTATGAAAAGAGTCGGCGGCCTCAAGAAACTTGCCTTCCTTGTAAAGCGCAACGCCTTTGGTGAAATGGACCTGGTTGCCGGAGACCTCAAGAAACTCTGTCTGGGAACCGCGCCAGATCATTTCGACATCGCTCCGCGGGATCTTGACTTTGCCGCCTTTGGCTTCGACGGTCAAAAAATCATCTCTTTCTTTCAAGATTTTTGTTTCTATGACATTGCCGTTTTTGAGCTTGATAATCTCGGCTTTGACTGTTTGAGTGGATAAGAAAAGAGAGAAACATAAGAGAAGAAAAAATAATTTTTGGATTTTTTGAATTTTGTTCAAATGGTTCTCCGTTTCGTACGACTGTGTTGATTCAAAAAACGGGAAATCCCTGATCGTTCCTGATCTTTTATTTCCCCGAATAAGATAGGGGAAACTTTTTTATTTATCAAGCCTTTAGAACTTCAACTTTTTGAAGCTTTTTGTGTCTTGGGAAGAAGGCAATAAAATCGGTGCCTCTTTCGTCAAGTACTGCGCAAGAATCGTAGAGACTAAAAAGGAACCGCCGGCATTAAAATGACAGTCATCAAAAAAAAGATCGGGATCTTTAGGTAATAACTTGGCCAGATCCACACATTCGGCCTTGAGCCCCGCGCAAACATCCAACATCGCCTGGTTATACATCGCCATCGTTTCTCGAAGAACGCTTACGGAATAATATTTTTTGCATTGGTCGCCAAAACCCGCTTCGGCCCAACCGAACCATAAGGTGTTTTTTTCTTTTTCCGTCAGATGCTCCATCCACTTGGTGGGCTGCGTCACAAGGATCGGCCGGGCACCTCTTTGCCGAACCATGGTGACCCATAAGTACAACGCCTCTTTGTAGCTTTGCAATTTTTCTTCCATGGGAGGCATCGCATCAACCAGAATCGCCTTTTCCCGGTCTTTTGCCCTCAAACTATAGGAAACCGGGCCTGAACCTTGATCCAATTTTCGATCCACAAAAAGCCTGTTTTTTACCACCCTATACAATTGCCATAAAGCTGTTTTTTCATAAAAAGGAACGGGCTTCACCTCTTGTTTTTGGGGTGGGGCCTCCAGCGGAATCGCCAAAGCTATGGACAGGTCGTTGATCCCGGTAAGAAGAAGGATGGCATCGATAAACGGGAACTGGTTGAGTAAAAGTTCACTGTCGCGGATGTGATCCCTGACGATCGTTCCGCTTCTGCCGACATTGCCGACCCAGATGCGGTATCCTTGCTGGTTCACGATTTTTTGTGTGAGGTACGGCCAAGCTTCTTCATTATCAAGAAACAGACATTCGGTCGTGCTGCCGCCGACCGTAAGGATGTGATAATTCTGGTAAGGTGAAAATTCATCTCCGCGAATACCTTTCGAATTGACGGAATATCTTTTTTTACCAATAGACGTTCTAAAGGTCTTTTCAAGGTGCGGCTTCAGAATATAACGATCTTCAAGAGGCTCCGTATCTTTTACAGGGGCTTTCAGAAGCATCACCTTCCCTGCGATCATTTCGCTAAGGACCAACGCAAGGGCCAATCCTCCCAAGACCAGGCAAGCTTTGATGATGCTTTCCCTAAAGAAAGAAGGTTTCATTCAAATTCCTTTTTAGGCGAATTTTTGAAAAAATCGCTAACCTTTAGCATCTTTTTTCCCTGTTCCAGCGAGATCCGCCTGATAACAATCTTCCGGCAATAGTTTGAACTGCGGGCTATTGAATGTATCGATATAAGCCCGCGCCCATAAGGCATACCCTTTAGGGTTAAAGTGGGGATCGTTCATGTAATAATAAACATCCTGCGTCGTATTCCGGATAAACGGTTCCAAAGCAGCCACGCTGTCCAGGTAAGGAACATTGTATTTTTTTGCGAGATGTTCGATCTCCTCATGCGGCCTTTTGGACCAGACTCTTTGCTGCTGCGGTCCGGAAAAAAGGAATTGCCCATAATACGGTGTCCCGGACAATAACAGTTTCACATGGTTTGCCTGGCAAAGTTTGATGATCTTTTCCAGCATGCCCATCGTAAAAGCAACATTTCCACGGGTTTGCGCGTCCCATTCGGGCTTGCACCACGACCAGCGGGGATAAAACTGCACCAGTCCCTTGCGAAGCACCATAGAACGCCAGTGTTCTTCCTCTTTTTCCTTGGATTGGTCCACTCTGTGAAATTTCTTCAACAGCCAGTTGTATAAATGAGAATATTGATATAAAAACAGGATCCCTCGCCGCAGCCATGTCGCCTTCACAGGCCCCTTTTCAGTATCAATGAACAATTGATAATAAATGTTCGTCGGCGATGCGGCAAAAGGCTCTCCCTTCTTATCATAAAGCAGCTTCTGACGGTATTTCCAGTCGTCATAATCATCCGACATATCGACATTAACCACCACGACATCGGGCTGATATTTGAGAAGATAATATTTGATGTTGAGGTAATAAATGACCGGCGAGTAACTGACCGTCCCGGTATTGATCACTTCAAATTGATAACCGGTTTTTTTGTATCGCTCGTTCAGGGCCTGCCCCACCAAACTCGGAACCGACTGACCCATGGGACAAGTCCCCTCCACAAAGGAATCTCCCACATAAAAAATGCGATAGATTCCTTTGGGTTTTTTAAGGGAAATGTCATGGTCTTCAACCCACCCTTGTGCGTTATAAAAATGCACGTAAGGTTTCTTAAATTCGGGGTTGCTGGATTGCCACCCGCTGACCGTGGATTTGGAATGAGGCCGCCACGCATGATTGAGCTGAAAATGCTCAAACGTGTTATGATCCATTTGGGGAAAGAACAAAGCAAACATAAGCTCCGCAAAAAGAAAGATCGCGACCGTCACACCCATCGCGGTTAAGCCTGCTAAAAACCATGAAAAAAAATTATTATTTCTTTCCGTTATAGGCATAGTTTCTTTTTTAAAAAGGAGGGACTGTTATTCTAAAATTTACTTATATAGAAAATATAACTATAAAAAAATATGGCGGAGAGGGGGAGATTCGAACTCCCGAACCGCTTGCGCGGTTAACAGTTTTCGAGACTGCCGCAATCGACCACTCTGCCACCTCTCCACTCACGAATCGTCATTTCGACTGAGAATACCAAAACGTTCCTTCAATAGCCGGCGTCCCTGACCCGTCTTAAAGAAATTTTCTCTTTGCCTTGCTGCCGTATAATCAGTACAACTTTCTTCAAAAACCAACCGCCATGGTCGACCTGCTTTCGTAGATCGCGTTCTCCCGGCATTGTGGGCCATGAATCGCAAATCAGCATTATTTTCACGGCTAGAACCAATGTAAAACTTCTTCGTTTTTTCACTGATCAGGACATAAATACAAGCCATAGATTCATTTTATCTTAGCCAGTTTTTCCGCCGAAGGCGGACCCGCCAAGCTTTGTGGCGGGCGAGACTGCCGCAATCGACCACTCTGCCACCTCTCCACTCACGAACCGCCACCTCGAATGAGAATACCAAAGTGTTTTTTCTATGCTATTCAAAAAGGATTCCTGAAATTATACGGGTTTCCATCCTTTTTGCAAAACACATATGCTTTATTGCTGCCTTGCGGCAATGTTCCTTCTGTCTTCGAAATGCTTTTATGCATCAGGACGTGTTGCGTGCTGCCTGTTCCGAAAACAGCGGGTGAAAACCCGAATCTTGGTTTGTGTACAAAAAGGTGAAACAGGATTATTTCCTGCAGTGAAATGCTTAAAAAAGAAACGGCAAAAGCCGCCAGCGCACTTGTTTAACGTAGGCCTGATATTCGGGATCCTGCAAAAGCATTTTTTCTTCGGCAAAAATCCGGAGAATCTGGCTAAGCAAGCACAATACGGCAACTAATCCATTATAAAGACTCGGCTGATTGATGATATAGCCTATACTGAAAATCTGATAGCTGGCATAGAGGGGATGCCGTACCCAACGGTACATCCCTCCCCGCTGGATCGCGCGATTAGCAGGAAGCATCCCAAAAGAACGGTTAAGCGAAATAATCGCCGCGATCGTAAGCAAGCTTCCGATGATCTGCACCACAGTTGCGATCAGGCTGGTCCCGGCAGCTGTCGTTCGTATGAACAACAGTATCGAAAAACTGCCCAAAAAAGAAGTAATAATATCCATCAAGCTCCAGGAAGTGGTCTTTGCGGCTTTACGGAAAACGGCAAAAACAAAAAAAAGAACCGCTTGTAAGATCAGAAGAGACTCGGAAATTTGCTGCCATCCTGTTAACCCCCAGACCTGCAGGCTATGCCCATAGATCCAAAAGGAAAAAAGAACTCCCCATGTGGTCCCACTTAGAATAAAACCCATTTTTTTAAATGCCGTTTGCATCTTTTTCTCCTGATCCATTTCAACTCGGCATTGCCGCCCAACGGCATGACGCTTAAAGACATTCCTTAAGACACGGCCTGTTAGACAAGCGCCGGTAGCACGCAAGAAAAACTTACACCTTGGGATTTGAAAAAAATTACAAGATCAGAAAATGTAAAAATCAGGAGGCATTTTAATTTCTGACCCCGAATTTTAAAAAAAGTTTCAAGACGGCTGGAGAGTATCGCCCACCTTCAGGTCGATTTTTTCAAGGCTCCCTGCGGGAAGTTCCACCACGGAGTAAGCATTCCAAACGACAGGCCCCAACCGATTGCGTTGAAAATGATGCGTGAGCTTCACAACCTGACCTGCTTTGGTCAAATAGATCACATCAATCGCGTATCTCATCCCTAGCGAATGAATGGAATCGCATGGGACCAGCCAAAGGCCGTGTCCCGGCAACAGCTGATCCGTAAAAAGCAACCCACGCATCCTGGAAAAAGGGGTTTTCGCAATCTTCAGGTTTTCCACAACAACTTCCCGGGTACGTGCCGTTATCAGCTTCATCGTATCCCCTTTCATCTTAAGCATTTTTGGCTGTATTTATTTTTTCTAAAAAAGGAATGATATTTAAAACAGAAGGCCCTATAAGCACGACAAAAATAGACGGCATAATCAAAAAAGCGAGCGGGAATAATAATTTGATTGGTAATTTTAAGATCTTTTCACGCGTCCGAATACGAATCGTTTCCCTCAATAAAGCACTGTGATTTCTTAACGTATCGCTCAGCTTCATGCCCAGTTTTTCGGATTCAATGAGCGTAATGACAAAGGATTTTATATCCGGAACTTTGGTTCTATTGGCAAAATTTCGAAAGGCATCTTCCGCAGGAAGCCCCACATTGATCTCGTAAAAGGTATAGCGCAATTCATTCGATAAAGGGGTTCCCTTCGTCTCTTCTGCTAAACGGACCAGAGATGCATTGAGAGACATACCCGCCTCAAGGCAGACAACCAGAAGATCTAAAGTGGTCGGCAAGGCCTCTTCAATCAAGCGTCGATAGCGACGGACCATATAAATTTTCAAAAAAAGTTTTAGCGATAGCCCTGCCAAAATAGCCATGAGAAGTTTTATGGCCACCGGTCCGGAAGCAGGAGCTGCTTGCTGCCACAAAATCGCAAAAAATATCGGGATACCTAAAAAAAGAAGATTTTCAATGTAGAATTTATGGGGTGAAATATGCGCGGCTTTTAAAACCTCCTCTTTATATTGTTTCGCAGACGTCAAGATGCTTAAACGTTCCTGAAAGCGGTCTTTTTGGGCGGTGGATGTCAAAAATGACCAAACTCCCAATCCGACCGCAAGGCTAAACAACACGATCACAATCGCGAATATCATTTTCTCCTCTTACGCTTAAAAGGGAATTCTCAAATTGACCATTTTCTTTACGATCAAGGCCCCCATCACCATCATCACCAGCGCAATCGTAACAAGATTGCGTCCGACTTCATTTTCAAACAAGGGCTTTAAATAACCCGGATTTAATAGGTTCAGGATCAAGGCAACAACAAACGGTGCCGTAGAAATAATCCAACCGCTTAGCCGCGCCTGAGCTGTTAAAGCTTTCAGCTCCTTGCGCATGACCACACGCGCTGTGATGGTGGCTTCCAATTTGCTCATGAGTTCTGAAAGATTTCCGCCGGACTCCTGCTGGATGGCAACTCCGACCACAAAGGTTTTGGTGTCTTTGCTTCTTATTCGCTTGTAAAGCCCCGCAAGCGCATGCGCCATACTTTCTCCCATTTGCAGTTCGCCTACCACCGTTTGAAATTCTTTATTGATCGGATAGGGAGCATCATGGGAAACTCTTTCAAACGCGCTGGAGATACCAAGGCCAATCCCCACCGCCCCCCGTATGATCTGCAAAGCCATGGGAAAATGCTGGTCGAAAAGATCGACATATCTCGCATAACGATAGGTCAGAATACCGCTTGGCACAAAAAAAAGCGCCAGTGCCGCCGCGGGAACGGCAATGATATTGGGGATATGCGCTCTAACCAAAATAAGATATAAGAACAAAGCTCCGATGAGCGAAATGAGCACAAAAACGCTCACCGAAATGCCCCATCCGCTAGCCTTAAGCATGAGATTAATCTTCGAGAAAAAAGCCTGTCGCAATAGAATTGCATTCAGTGCGCGTATGTCACTGTATTGGTGTTTCTTTTCAACCTCAAGATGCCCTTTCTTTTTTTTCTCTTCAACTTGTCCTTCAAAACGCTTTTGCAGAAAGGCCGCATCTCCCGCTGTTTTATCCAACAGGAAAAAAGTAATAAAAAAAACGGATCCGGCCAACAGCGCGGCTAAAATAATAAATATCATGAGGGTCTCGTTTTAAAGTGGTTTCAAAATTCGGCTTAAAAATTTTGGTCTTACTGGGGAGAAAACAAACTGACCGATCACCCTTCCTTTTTCATCAACCCCCTTTTCCTCGAATTGCATCACATCCTGAAGGCTGACGACGTCTCCTTCCATCCCCACGACCTCTGAGATCGATGAAATTTTCCTAGTTCCATCGGAATAACGTTTGATCTGGATCAAAAGATGCAATGCCGAAGCAATCTGGCGGATAATCGATAAATGAGTCAGATTGGCATTTCCAAGCAGCACCATCGTTTCAATACGGCTCAATGCATCCCTTGGCGTATTGGCATGAACGGTGGTGAGCGAACCCTCATGCCCCGTATTCATCGCCTGCAACATATCCAACGCCTCTTCGCCACGGCATTCGCCGATAATAATGCGGTCAGGACGCATACGTAGCGCATTGCGCAACAAATCCCGCTGGGAAACCCGCCCTTTGCCTTCCACATTCGCGGGACGTGTTTCCAGACGGACCACATGCTGCTGCTGCAGTTGAAGCTCGGCAGCATCCTCAATGGTAATAATACGTTCTGTGTTCGAGATATGTGCCGAAAGGACATTTAAAAGGGTTGTTTTTCCCGTTCCTGTACCCCCGGAGATCAAAACATTTAATTTGCTTTCGACAGCGAGTTTGAGACACTCCGCCACTTTATCATTCAGCGACCCGAGATGGAGAAGATCCTGAACCTTAAGAGGATCCTTTTTGAAACGACGGATGGAAAGCACGGGACCGTTCAGTGCCAGGGGTGGAATGATCGCATTGACACGTGATCCATCCGCAAGCCGTGCGTCAACCATGGGCGATGCCTCATCCACACGCCGTCCCACCGCCGCCACGATACGGTTAATGACATGCCTCAAATGCGTGTCATCCTTGAAGGTAATACCTGTCAGGATCAATTTCCCACGCTCTTCAACATAGACCTGTTTGTAACCATTGACCAGTATTTCATCGATGGAAGATTTTGCCAGCAGAGGTTCAAGAGGCCCGAGGCCAAAGGTTTCATTTACGATTTCCTTGATAAGATCAGCTTGCTGGTAAGCATTCAGGGCGACCTTTTCTTCTCCCACGATTTTTTTTACAAGCTCCGCAACCTGGTCACGCGCGTCATTGGCCGGAAGTTTATTGATCGCTTCAAGATCCAGACGTTCAATGAGCTTCTGATGCAAGCGGAATTTCAGATTGTGGAAAAAAATATTTTGCCCTATTTCCCCGACGATTGGCTGAAAACCGGAAGCGCTTTCGCTGTGGGCGGATATTTGCTTTAGCCGGTCCGCGAGACTCATGGATGGATCACCTTCTTAAGCGCTTGTTTGAATCCCAAAAACATCCGCATGTCTTTTTTTTCGGATTGGAAATCAGCTTCAATCTTTTTTGCGAAGTCTTTAAACTGAGCATTCAAAGGAGATCCGTGCGCGGCGTTAATAATCGCCTGTCCCATATTGACGCTTTGACATGCGCCGGCATAGTCATTGCTGAAAAAGTGCGCGAAATTATACCTCAAAATTTCTTTTGCCTTGGACAGGTTGATGGCTTCGTATTTGGAGCTATAACGATTGATAATGATTTTTATCTTTTCAGGTGAGTATTTCAACTGCTCAAGAAATTCAAGGCACCGTGAAGCGCTTCTCAAGGAAATAAGTTCCAAGGTGCTTGTGATGAAGATATGGCACGAATTATCAATAATGGAAATCAACTGGTCGGTCAGACGGTAACCTCCGTCGATAAAAATATAATCAAAATAAACCATAAAAGCATCGAGCATCTTTTCAATGATCGGGGATGTCAATTGTTCGATGTCTTCAATTCTTGCGGGCGCCGGTAAAATGGAAATCCCGTGTTCGGTCGGCGGCAAAACCCCGCGCAAATATTTATCATCAACACGGTCAATATTGTGAGAAATATCCATTAAAGAAAACTCGGGTTTGTAATTTAGAAAGAAGGGGATGTCACCCGCCTGAAGCGCCATGTCCCATAGCAGAACCCGCTTTTTGGTAAGTTTCGCTACGCTGATGGCAGTATTGACAGTGACAAAAGTGTTCCCCACACCGCCTTTAAAATTAAGGAAGGTGTATACCTTCCCCAGTTTCCTCGAACTTTGCGGCGTCCCGCTCCGTCGAAACCGCTGTATCACTTTCAGGATTTCTTTTTCCTGAACCGGAAGTTCGATAAAATCCCGCATCCCGTACTTCACGAACTGAAGCGCATGAGGTTTAAGCTCGGGGGTCAGGATTCCCACAAGAGGAACGATATCACCCACCTTTTCCAGTTTGGAAATCAAATGCTGTAGCTCTTCATCGGAAAACGATCCGAAATCCACCAGGATCAACTGAGGGCCGTAGCGTAAAAACATTTCCTCTGTGGTTATTTTAAGCGGGCACAGGTCGAGTTTGCAACCGGATTCCGGATGTTTCCGGAAAAACTCTTCAAGGGTTTGCGCGTTTTTATAATCATTTGAAAAAATAATGGCGTTGATTTTCTGTACTTCCATAATTTCTCCTATGCTTGCTTTTTTAGCCTACAAGCGAGAATGGAACGAATAAACTTATTTCATCGAAAATCTTCTGCAACGCGGCTTGAATTTTCGCAATATTGTTGGTGTCTTTAATATGATAATGCTCCTCAAGCCCCGAATATTGCGCGATCAGGTCAAACAGCAGCTTCGTTGTCTTCTGCTGTTGTGTTGATCCGCCAAGATCCCCGAAAGTGATCGGGTAAACACGGATATTCTGTTCGATCGCCTTCGTTGCCTGCGCAAGGGTATAATTCCGGGCTAACGCCAATTCCGCCGCCGTTGCTTCCGATCCAAAACATTCGACTGCGCCACCGGGTGTTTTGGGTGCGCAGTTAGGCAATCCGTCCGTAAACACAATAATGACCGAAATGCTTCTCGAGGAAGTAGCGCTGCTGGTAATACCGCCGGCCGCGGTAAGGATCGCATCTCCGATATTGGTGTTTCCGTGGGGAATCGCAATAGGGCCGAGAAATTGTTCTATCGCCGGATCATAAGCTGCTGTGCCGTTATACTTATAGACAGGATTGGTGACAACGGTCGCATCAGGAAGAGTAATAGGATCGGCCCGAATAAGGTTATGATAAAGCTCGCTATTGTTGAAAAGCGGCGTAAAAACGTTGTTTATATTGTCCTCCGTGACCGGGATCAGCGCAGGCCCCGACAATTTTTGGGTAACATGGCTTGCAAAATAATAAACCCCCGCCATATCCCCCAGATCACTCTCAGCGATCAAGCCTTCCAAAAAATCAAGCGATGAATTCAGAACCACTTGTAAAGGCTGCGGGTATAAGGGAGGATTCGGTGCCGGAGCTAAAGGGCTAAAAAGCATCGGAAAGGACGTGCTAAAAGTCGGACGGCTGATAAAACTCTCCGTCTGCGGCCACACAGGATTGGGGGCGGTTATTTTGCCTGTACCATCCATCGTGGTCGTTCGAGGATAGCTGATATCATCCATGGAACCGGAATTGTCGATGACGAGCGCGAAATTGCGCGGGCTGAGCGAAGAAACGGAATTACGCGAAAAAGAAAGGCTTGCCACCCCGCAAATGTTCCCGAAAAAAGTCTGCACAGCGCCCCCTCCCATGCGAGTGACATGCACACGAAACGCCGTAATATCATGCAGCCCGATGCCTCCGCCCAGTAAATCTGCTGTCCGATCCGTAAACAACAGATTATGGGGATGGCCCGGCTTTTCATGGTAGGGATTCGTGTTGGTTAAATCAAACGTACCGAATTGAAGCGAGATGGTCATGTCGGGATTATTACTAAGAACCTTGCTTTTGGCCATGACAGCCTCAGTGGTATCTTGCGTTCTCTTTCTGATTTTTTTGATGACGGTGAGATCACTTAGATTCTGCCCCGCTTTGGCCGCAGCGCGCATCTCGGTAAGAAAACTGGCCGCGGCAGTTAAGGCTCCCGAATCCGCTATGGATTTTAATTCCGTGGAAACGACCATGACGGCAGAGAGATCCACAGCAAGGGCCGCAAGCCCCAGTGCCGCCACCATCATCGCAATGCTATAAACCAAAAGCATTCCTTTAGCATTCTTTAAAACAAAAAATAATCTAGATATCGTAGAAATTGATCCTGTTTTGCGTTTCATTGCCTGTGCCCTGCCCTTCCCCAACAACCTCTTTTTGGATTCTTTCCTTGGCCTTCTTGGCCTTTTCTTTCTCCAGCTCTTCAGCTTTCCTGGCCTCTTTTTTCTTTCGTTCTTCGGTTTTCTTAATCTCTTTCTTTGCCCGTTCTTCGGCTTTCTTAACCTCTTTCTTGGCGCGTTCTTCTGCTTTTTTGGCTTCTTTCGCCGCCTTTGCCGCGGCTTTTTTATCTTTTTCCGTTAAACGTCTGGCATCCTTATCCTCAAATTCCTTTGCCAGCGCTTTCTTGTAAGCGAGTGCGTCCGCTTTTTCAGCAGCCTTCCTGTCACGTAATTCCTGCTGGGCTTTCAGATATTCCTGGCGCAATTCATCACGTTTGATTGTGCGGTCCGAAATACCTAATCCGGATTTGCGTTCATTTTCATAACGCGTGAGATATTCTTCCATAGCCAATGCCTTTGCGATCTCGAAGGGCGGCTCCGGAATTTCATTCATAGTAAACAACGGGTCCTCTCTCTTTAGGTCTCTGAGATCAAAACTTTCCTTTTGGAGATCCACGATATGCGGCGTAATAAAGATCACCAGCTCAACGCTCGCGTGTTCGCTCGATTTGCTTGAGAAAAGCTTGCCGAGCAAAGGAATCTTCCGAAAACCGGGCACTCCGGAATCTGTATTGGTATTTCGATCCGCAATAATTCCGCCGATCACAAACGTTGTATCGTTATTGATTTCAACTACCGTATTGGCCTTCCGGCTGGTAATCGCGGGAATATTAAACCCGTTAGCGATAATACCATTCGCCTGGTCCAGTTCGCTGATCTCGGTTTGAAGATCAAAACGGATCCTGTTGTTGTCTAAAATAGAGGGCGTATAAGTCAGCTTGGTACCGTATTCTTTATAAGTGACGTCCGTGGTATTGGAAGTCACCTGCGGGATAGGAAATTCTCCTCCGACAAGGAGATGGGCTTTGGAGCCATCCCGAACAAGAATATTCGGCTTGGCCAAAACTTTAACCCAACTTTCATTCTCAAGTAATCTGACGACCGCACCGCCCCACCAATTTTTGCTGTGATAGGAGCCCGTCCAAGTGGTTTTCGTGCCATCCTCCGGAAGAGCTAGAACAATATCTTGATGATCGTCAGAAACCTTAGACATGACAGGCCCTAATCCACCGGGCATGAATGTCATCCCGAATTTTTCAGCAAGATACGCACCGTCAATGCTGAACTCATTGTCCTTGGAGCGACTGATCTCAATGACCCGGATTTCCAAGAGGATCTGCTTTGCTTCATTGACTGTCACGATGCTAGCGCTGTCTTTGGAAAAGGCTTGCGACGTTTCCGCGATCTGTTTTTGCATCTCCACGGTATCGACATTGCCGCGGACCACATAACCTTTTTCGGTCGGAAAAACATCCACCTTGTTCTGCGGGGCGATCTTTGCCAAAGCCTCTTTCAAAACGGTCGGATCGCCAACGGAGGTCACATTGTACACATAGATGTCCCCGGCCTTGTCCCAAACCAGAAGGTTGGCCGCGCCTTTTGTTTTAGTGGAGATCAAGACCTCCTGCTTATTAACGACTGCGACATCTGCGACATCGGGTGCGGAAATGGCCACACGGCCCACTTCCCGGTTGAAATGAATCACATGGCTGTTCCCGCTGATGATCTGCAGGTCGCTCTTGCCGACAACTTTATTTTCACTCCACGCAGGTTCTTCGACAGCAGCCGGAAGGGACTGGGTTTCCTTGTTCTTTGAAAAAGCATCGGACGAAGGACCGGAAACCGGGACATTCTGAGGCGCGTCAGGAACGACTGCCACGCAAATCCCTGTAAAAGCGAAATTGGCGATAAGTAGAAAGATTCCAAACTTTTTAAGTAAAGTCTTCATACCTTCACCTTTTCCTTCTTAACTCCGCGATAAAGTTCGATCTCTGTTTGCTCCGGAAGTATGGGAATGATGGATGTTTGTTTCGTACCGACAATTTCATCAAGGCGCATGTAGGTGTCTTTCACGTCGCGCTCGGAAAACGGCCGTATACTGATGTCCAATTTGCCCTTTTTCATGGCATAGGCCATGATTTCCGCGCCTTCGGGCGTCACCGCCAGAGTCACAGTGACGGTTGAACCTCCTGGCATCCCTCCCGCCTGGGCCCCTGCTTGTTTCATCGGAGCCGCTTTCATCACCAGTATGTTTTTCATAATGGTCTTTGTCTCAAATTCCTTGGCGGAGGTATCCGTAAAAACAACATCCACACGTCTGCCAAATTTGAGGAGCCTCAGGGCGTCTTCTGAAATAGGCAAGCTTACCGTGGTCGCACGATAACCTTCGGGAATCATATTGGCAATATTGTCTGTTTCGTCCGCGAGATCAAAGCTCCTGATAACATTCCCCCGTTGAACGGCATTGCGAAGATTTTGTCCCACCACCGGCGCCAACTCCGTAAAGGCAGTGCTCAACTCTGTCCCTTTCGGCATCAACAGCAAACTGACATCGGTCTTTCCGATCGTATCCCCGATATCCAGATCCCGAACGGCTGTCGCCACAAGAATGGCTTTAGGATCTTTTTTCAACTCGTTGAAGACATGGAAAATAACTCCCAGTGTCAGCAGGGCACATAGTACCGAAAGAAAAAAAATGGATCTTGAAGATAGTCTCATAGGCAACCTCTACGGTGCTCAAAGTGTTCAGGGGTTTGATGAATAAAACTTATCCTTCGAATTTGCATGAATCATCATCCGGATAAACAATACATAATTCTTCTTGACTGCAACTGCTGCGGTCTAACCGGCAAAGTTGGTTCGTCCCACAACGGGCATGATCATAGAGGCAGCAAGCGTCACTCTCTCCCCTTATCGTGCAGCGTTGTTCCAGAGTACATCCCGTGTTATATAATCGGCAGTTTTGTTCCTGAGTACAGTATGTCGCATTCAGCTGACACCGCTGATCGGGCGTACAACCGATACCGTAATACAGACATTCTTGCGTCTGTGTGCATCCAGTATGATAAATAGTACATTCCTGATCTTGAGTACATCCCGTGTGATAATACTGGCATTCCTGCGTCTGCGAGCATCCAGAGTGATAAATAGTACATTCCTGAAGCTGTGTACACCCTGTATGATTCAATCGGCAATTCTGCTCTTGGGTGCAATAGGTTGCATTCAGCTGACACCGCTGATCGGGCGTACAGCCAATATTGTGATACAGACATTCCTGCTCTTGAATACATCCCGTGTGGTAATATTGGCATTCCTGCTCTTGAGTACATCCCGTGTGATAATACTGGCATTCCTGCGGTTGCGTGCATCCAGAGTGATAAATAGTACATTCCTGAAGCTGTGTACACCCTGTATGATTCAATCGGCAATTCTGCTCTTGGGTGCAATAGGTTGCATTCAGCTGACACCGCTGATCGGGCGTACAACCACTATTGTAATACAGGCATTTCTGCTCCTGCGTACATCCCACATTATTCAATCGGCAGTTCTGTTCCTGAGAACATTCTTCTCCATGGATATCGCATAACTGGTCATCCGTACACCCTGTATGATAGTAGGAGCATTCCTGAAGTTGCGTGCATCCAGAGTGATAAATAGTACATTCCTGAAGCTGTGTACACCCTGTATGATTCAATCGGCAATTCTGCTCTTGGGTGCAATACGTTGAATTAAGCTGACAACGCTGATCGGGAAGACAATTTACATTGAGAAGCAAGCATCGTTGATCCTGGGTGCATTCATTCCTTACCAAACAACATGCATCGCTTTCCCCACGGATGGTGCAAAGCTCTTCCTGGGTGCATAAGTCAGGATCGGTGGCGCATGTGCAAATGCCCGTAAGATCGCAAAGTCTCTGAGGATCCGTCACCTCCTCCTCGCCTGGTCCTGTATCGACAGGGAGTTTTAAATTGATATTTCCGGATTCTGTGCTTTTCTCTACAAAAGCCGAAGAGCTGACCCGGGTCGTCAGGGTACTGAGTCCCCAGGAAGGCGGAAGAAAAGCGGTCGTAAAAATAGTTATTTGCCGGGAAATATTGACCTGCAGAGGATTATCCTTGATCGCCCCCGGCGTTCCGTTGACTCCGGGAACAAGAATTTCAATCCCGTTTCCAGTAGCCGGGGGAGCACTAAGTCCGCCGACCAAAGCAAGGCTGGCTGTGATACGCGCCGTACAATCATTGATCGCCGCTTGGATCGCTGCTTCCTTAGTGATCCCCAAAGGGGGAGTGTAGTTGGGATTAAGCCTAGGGTCTGTAGCAAGCATCCTCGCTTCATCGCGGGCAATATTGTTGATAGTGTTCCGGGTGGTTAACGAATGGCCTGCATCAATAATCATAAGGCTTAAAGCAAGCAGCACAGGAATCGCCAGCACCGTTTCCACAAGCGCTTGTCCTAGTTGCCTCTTACCTCGAACCCCCCTCTGAAACATTTTATTCTACCTCTCATTCTCAAATTTTAGTCGAGCGAAGGCGCCGGCATGGGTTGGGGAAGAGGTGCAACAGAAGCCACAAACTGGGGCATGGTAATTGTCGAAGTGATCTGTCTCGCCGCCAAAGTCGGTATTAAGGAACCCCTCCCCAGAACATTACTAACCATTTGAGACACCGTTATAGTAACGAGTTTTGTGCTCTCTCCACCCTGCTTTTGCGCTGGTATAGTGCTCGTGCTGATCGTAATGGTGGGAGCGTTAGCTCCCGTCAAACCCATATTGGTCAAAATCTGGTTCATACATCCCAAGATGTAGGCATTGCCACCCGCTCCTTCGGGATTTTTGGTCATACTGGCAATGCGGGCCCCTTCCCGTGCCACCTGCGTCATCTCATGCAGTCTAAAGATTACCTGCGATAAATCAAAAATCCCCGCAAACATGAGGATATACATCGTGCTGCACACGAGGAGTTCCACAAGAACTTGACCGCGTGTATGATTTTTTTTCCTTCTTATAAGCACCTCTTTGACTGCCCCATTATTTTTTTCCATCTCCCCCACTAAGCCGTCTGAAATTTTACAGCAACGGCGTCCTTCCCCTCTCATTGCGAAACACCCTCACCATGGTGTCTAAGCCTTCCTCACCTCTTGATGAGGAAGGCTTGTCGCTTTGGCAACCGTTTCAACGATCACCCCACCATGTTAAGCGACAAAAAACAACCGCGTTTTTTAAAAAGTCGCGGCAAGCCAGGTCGAAAGCCAGTTAAACGCAGCAGTAATTTGACCCGAAAACGCTGTTACTGCAACGATCACGACCACCGCAACCAACCCGATGATCAATAAATATTCAACTAACCCTTGCCCCTTTTGATTCTTCATTGCTTGATCCCCCTTTTTATTTTTACTTTTATTTTCATTACTTTTATTTTTATCTCTGAAGCTATTACAAATATAACCAAATGTTTTTAAAATACAAGTCTTTGCTTCAAATATTTAATAAGTGTAATCTATTATTATTACTAACTATATATATAAAAAATACTCATACCTTAGCTTGTTATAGCAAAAATATTTTTATTTTTATGAATTTTTAAAAAGTTCCTGTATTTGGCCATACATAAAAAAACAATAAATAGTTAACATCCATAACTCCTGAAAACAAGAAAGTCTTTGTCTATCCTTAAGGGAATCGACAATATTTGAAAATTATTGAGTATTTTATTGGCTAAAAATGAGGCTGGGGTTAAAAAGGTCACGTCCACAAGCCCCTTGTGGCATTTACAAGCCGTCTTTCAAAACAAAATTTCTCTTTTCCTTTAAGGGCCACAGCCGTCGCACCATGTTCAGCTTCAGTGTAATAACGAATTGCCCTGGTGATTTGCGTAAAAGAAAGTGAATGGTTTTTGGGAGGACAGTTGCGGCTGGAAAAATTAATCGTTCTCGGTGCAGACGCGGTTTTTACCGGCTCTCTTGGCTTTATAGAGAGCCTCGTCCACGCGGTGCACCATCGGGTCCGGCACATTTTCTCCGGAATGAAGTGTGGCAACGCCCAGGCTGATCGTCACCGGAATATTTTTTTCTTCCCATTCGAATTTCATTTTCTCAATTTCTGAACGAAGGCGTTCGGCTGTACACTGCGCCGCTTCTGTCAGGCCTGCCTTGCGAAGCATGATAATGAATTCCTCGCCTCCGTAGCGGGCCGCAAAATCGATTTCCCGAAAGGGACGCCGCTTGCGGATATGGCTGAGAAGGACCGAAGCTGTTTTTTTCAAAACCATGTCCCCGGCAGGATGACCATAAGTGTCGTTGATCTTTTTGAAATTATCGATATCAAAAAGGATAATCGAAAGGGGCTCCTTGCGAACACTTGCCTCACGAACAATCTGGTTCATGATCACACGAAAATGGCGGATCACGTAGAGTCCGGTGAGCCCGTCGCGGGTGGCCAGATGAAACAGATGTGTTTTTTCCCGGGCGGCCGTGATTTGGACATAGATCGCCGAAAAAACAAAAAGGCAAAAAATAAGAAGCAACGGGTAGACCCCATAAAACCAGTAATGCGCTTTATAAAAGATCAGAAAACAGAAGAGGAACCAACCGATCCCGAGCAGAAGCCCGGAAAGAAGAGACAGGGCGCCTCTTAACAGGATGAATAAAATGGACGCCAGCAAGCCAATACCGATCAGGCAAAGGATATTCAGCCAAAAGGGTGCCGGCCGGATCCAGTGCCCGGTCATGGCGGCGTTCATGATGTCTGCATAAACGCCAAGCGCCGGATAGGAAACATCAAACGGCGTCGTTTTAAATTCCGCCTGATTTTTGGCAACAAGCCCGACCATGCATATTTTCCCCGCGATCTTTTTGGGATCAATGACAGGTTTTAGCCCATCCCGGATCGCGTAAAAACTGTGGATCAGATCCGAAGAGCTGTAGCGCGCGATCCTTTCGCCCCATCCCCCCGTCCACGGAATGATGACTTTCCCATGATGATCGCCCCAGGCAACCCAGTCTTTGGGTAGTGGGATCCTTTTTTTGAGAAAATCATATGCGGCAGGAAGAACAAAAAACGGATAAGTCTCCGTCCCATAACTCAAAAAAGGATTGAACCGCCTCAAAATCCCGTCGGGATCTGCGGGCAGTTCGCGATGCCCGATGGCTTGTGCGTGATCTTTTATTTTCGGAAGCGCATGAACCCATGTCATTTTTCCCTCGCCTTGATCCAGAACCACGGGCATTCCATGGATCCAGAATTTTCTTTCCTTCTGCGGTTTCAGGTCTACGGGCAAATAAACAGGCGTTGTGATCCGTGCAAAAACCTGCGAAAGATCCCTATCCTCTTTGGGGTCGGTGGGTTCGGAAAAATTAAAATCAAGAACGATCGCGGCCGCTTTCCATTCATCCAATAAACGCAGCATGGCGGCATGATAACTGCGCGGCCAAGGCCACGGTCCTATCTCATCCAGCACCGTTTCGGAGATCTCAATAAGAACGATATCCCGGCTGAACTGTGTTGAATGGGCGAATTTCATGAAGGTATCCAGAACGATATGCTCCAGACGATCCAATTGATGAAATGCCAGCAGAAAAACAAAAGCGGCGATAATGGCGAGGTAGGTTCCGAAACGAAGCCAGCCCCGATAGCGGCGGGAACGGCTGCGGCCAAATAATTTTTCGGTCGTTTCAGTCGTCTCGTGAGAATCCATGATCCGAAATTTTACAGTATTTTAAAGGAAAGAGCCAGCAAAGGCATTTATGCCCAAGGCGTACGGTGTCTTCGATACTGCTTTTCTTCTTTACCGAACTCCGCAGGTCTTACGAACAACCCATACTGTTGCCGCAATTAAGACATTTGTAGCAGGAACCGCTCCGGACCGTCACATGACCGCAGTTCGTGCAAAACGGCGCGTCCCCCATCATGTTGGCAAGATGTTCATTCGCTGCCGATGTACCGGCAAAGGCATTTTCTTTTTTGAATTCTTTGCCGGAAAGGGATGCGTGTTTTTCCGGGAGAGATTTCTCTTCAGGAGAAAGGATCAAGCGGCCTGGATTCCCAGAGGCATTTTTATGAAGCTGCGTGTCTTGAGGATCCGGCGGGACCTGGATAAATTCTGTCAGCCCGAGATATTCCATACCCAAAACGCGAAAAATATAATCCACGATCGAAGTGGCGTATTTGATGTTCGGATGATCCACGAATCCTTGAGGTTCAAAACGCGTGAACGTGAAGACATTGACGAATTCCTCCAGAGGCACACCGTATTGAAGTCCCAGCGATACCGCGATGGCAAAACAGTTCATCATGGAACGAAATGCGGCGCCTTCTTTGTGAATATCGACGAAAATCTCCCCCAACTGCCCGTCCGCATATTCCCCTGTCCTGAGATAGATCTTTTGTCCGCCGACGCGGGCTTCTACGGTAATACCGGCCCGTTTTTTGGGAAGGCGTTTTCGCTCGAGAGCTTGAGGATGTTCTGCAGAGATCTCCCTTTTCTTTTCCGTTTTTTCGTCACTAGATTTGGTATTCAGAGGCTGGGAAAGCTTGCACCCGTCCCGGTAAAGAGCCACAGCCTTGAGTCCCATTTTCCAGGCTTCCACATAGATTTTTTCGATCTCCTCGACGGTGCTTTCATGCGGAAGATTGACGGTCTTGGAAATGGCCCCGGAGATAAACGGCTGTGCCGCAGCCATCATGCGAATATGCGTCATAGGCTCCAGAAAACGTTTGCCGTACCTGCCACATTGATTGGCGCAATCAAAAACAGAAAGGTGTTCCGGGTTGAGATGAGGCGCTCCTTCTATAGTCATCGTCCCGCAAACTATTTTGTTCGCTTCTTCGATTTCCGCTTTTGAGAAACCGAGTGCTTCCAAAACAGAAAAACGCGGGTGATGGTAATCCACGGGCTTGAAACCAAGCCGCTGAAGTGTTTCTTCCCCAAGTGTCCATTGGGTGAATGCAAAATTCAGATCGAAGATGGCCGGCAGCATGGCTTCGATCTTGTTTAATTCCTCAACCGTAAAACCTTTCTCGGTCAGATTTTCGCGATTAATCCAAGGCGTGCCTTCAAGGCGCGAAGTCCCCTGGATATATTCCGCAATATCCCGAATTTCACTTTCCGAATACCCCAGCCGCCGAAGCGCTGGAGGGACCGATTGATTGATGATCTTGAAATAACCGCCCCCCGCGAGTTTTTTGAATTTGACCAGCGCAAAGTCCGGTTCGATCCCGGTCGTATCACAATCCATCAAAAGCCCTATCGTTCCGGTCGGCGCAATGACGGAAACTTGGGCATTTCGAAAACCGTATTGCTTGCCAAGCCGCAGTGCCTGATCCCAATCCTCCTGAGCCGCAGTTAAAATATCCTGCCAGCAATGTTCCTTTGAGATCCGGCTTACGGCAACTTGATGTTTTTCAATAACACGCAGCATTGATTCCTTGTTTTGTTCATAATCCGGAAACGGTCTTTTTTCTGCGGCGATCTCTGCGGAAATGGCATACGCATGGCCTGTGAGAATCGCTGTGATCGCCCCGCAAACCGCGTAGGCCTTGGGACTGTCATAAGGAATGCCGCTGACCATCAAAAGACTGCCGAGATTGGCATAGCCAAGACCCAGAGGACGATACTTGTGGCTGTTCCTGGCAAGCACTTCGTTAGGATAAGATGCGTAATCCACAATGATTTCCATCGCGGTCATGTATACACGAATGGTATGACGGAATCCTTCGATGTCAAAACTGCCGTCCGGCTTCAGATATTTTATGACATTGATCGAAGCGAGATTGCAGGCTGAGTCATCGAGAAACATAAATTCCGAACAGGGATTGGACGCATGGATCCGGTCCGTCTTCGCGCAGGTGTTCCACTCATTGATCGTGGTGTCAAACTGAACTCCCGGATCCGCGCAGGCCCAGGCGGCATAAGAAACTTGATGCATCAGGTCACGGGCTGACAGGGTTTCACACACTTCTCCTGTCGTGCGGAACCGCGTCTGCCATTGCCCGTCACTGAGATAGGCCTGCATGAATTCATCCGAAATACGAACGGAGTTATTGGAATTCTGACCCGCAACGGTTTTATAGGCTTCTCCGTTGAAATCCGAGGGATAACCGGCCGCGATCAGTGCCGCAACTTTTTTTTCTTCTTTTACTTTCCAATTAATAAAATCCAAAATCTCGGGATGATCGAGATCGAGACAGACCATTTTCGCGGCACGCCGCGTTGTCCCGCCGGACTTGGTGGCCCCTGCCCCGCGATCCAAAACTTCCAGAAAGGACATCAATCCCGACGAGGTCCCGCCGCTTGAAAGTTTTTCTTGCCGGCCGCGGAGTTTTGAAAAATTGGTGCCGGTCCCGGAGCCGAATTTAAAAAGCCTGGCTTCATTTTTCAGCAGATCGAAAATGGACATCAGATCATCCTGCACGGATTGAATAAAACACGCGGAACATTGAGGATGGGAGTAAGAGTCCGCGGTGCGCTGGATGGTATCGGTTTTAGGGTCCCAAAAATAATTGCCGCCGCTTCCCTCAATGCCGTAAAGATCCAAGCCGCAGTTAAACCATACCGGGGAATTGAAAGCACATTTCTGTGTGATGAGGAGGTGTGAAAGTTCCTCTTCAAAAATCTGGGCGTCTTCCGGAGTTTTAAAATAACCGCCGATTTTTTCACCTGCCACACGGATCGAATGGGCAATGCGATAGACCACTTGGCGGACACTTGTTTCGGACCCTGTTTCGGGAACACCGGCTTTTCGGAAATATTTTGAAACCACGATGTCGGTCGCTAGCTGGCTCCATGTTTCCGGCACTTCCACATTTTCCATTTTAAAAACCACGGAGCCATCCGGATTCGTGATCACCGAACTGCGGCGAGCATATGGCATCTCATCCAACGGAGATATCCCTTCTTTTGTAAAAAACCGCCCAAAGATGAGCCCCTTCCCCGCCGGCACTGTCCCATGAGATAATTTTGATTTTGCTGATTTCATAAAATCCCTCTCGCTCGAATGATTCCTAAAAATACCACATATTGTTGTTTACTTTATTAATATATACCATATATAGAAATTCATTGCCATTAAATATTCTCCCGTAGATCCTTTCTCGCTTCCCTGCGACGATGCTAATTTTTGCTTTCATTGAATCTTACAGAGACATGACGCGGTGCCCATCATTTATCTTCAGATATCGCTAAAAGCGTTCCTGTCTTGTGATGCACCGATGCTTTAAAATTCATTTTCCAATACAAAATTCGGAAAAAATAACATCCAAGAGGTCTTCAGAATAAATCTCGCCCGTTAATTCTCTAAGCGCCTCCAAAGCTGCGCGAACATCCAGAGTTATAAATTCAAAAGACATTTTTTTTTGGAAAGATGCCTCTGCGCGCTGTAAGGCTTCCAGCGCATTTTCCAGAGCGACTTTGTGTCTCAGCTTGGTAATCTGTTCGCCGCCTTCCGATGTTTCCTTTTCTAGAAAATGGATCATTCTCTGCTCGAGTTCCTTGAAGCCATGGCGTGTTTTAGATGAAATGCGAATCCATGGCTCGCCGCCGCCCAATGCCTCAAGGGATTTCTGTTCCATTTTTGTGGGGAGATCTGATTTATTCATGACCGGAATCAATCTTTTTTCTTTCGGAATCTTTTGAAAGACATGCCGGTCAGCATCCTCTAAAGGCCGCGATTGATCCACCACATAGAGCACCACATGGCTTTCATGAATCGCCTGGAGCGTCTTTTCCATGCCGAGTTTATCGAGTGGGTGCTCCGGCGTGGAAATAAGCCCGGCTGTATCACGAAGACGAATATAAAATCCCTGGATCTCAAGTGATTCTTCCAAATGATCCCGCGTCGTGTGCGGGATATCGGAAACAAGCGCCCGGTCCCGTTCAAGCAGGGCGTTGAAAAGTGATGATTTCCCGACGTTCGGTTTTCCGACGATCGTCACCAGGATCCCTTCCCGTATCAACTGGCTCCGGTTGAAACTTGCGATCAGCAAGCGGATTCTTTGCTGGATGGCTGCGAGTTTATTTTTCATCCCCTCATGCACGTCCACTTCAAGGTCTTCCTCGGGAAAATCAAGGTAAGCTTCCATGTGCGCCAAAAGCCGCATGAGCTCATCCTTTAATTCCTTCAATAACAGAGAAAGCGATCCGGAAAGCTGCCGTATCGCAACATCCAACGCCCGGTTGCTTTTGGCGTGAATAAGATCCAGAACAGCTTCCGCTTGGGTGAGATCCAGTTTTCCGTTCAGAAAAGCACGCCGTGTGAACTCTCCGGGTTCGGCATGACGAATGCCTTTCCCGAGCAAAAGATCCAAGATGCGTTTCGTCACCGCAAGCCCGCCATGACAGCTGATCTCGATCACATCTTGACCTGTATAGGAATGAGGCGCCCGAAAAAGACTTACAAGGACATGATCCACCCTGTTGCCATGAAGATCTCTGAATTCCCCCCGGTGGATCGTATTCGCGGGAGAGGAAGCAAGGCGTTGATGGCTCTTGGAAATGAAAAAAAGCTGGACCGTTTGAACGGCTTCGGCGCCGCTAACACGAATCACAGCAATCCCGCCTTCTCCGATAGGTGTCGCAATCGCCGCGATCGTATCCTCTGTATCAAATTGAGCCATGCTTCAAGATTCTCCGTGCCTCTCCGACTAGGTAAAAAGAGCCTGTGATCAATGCGGCACTTCCGCTTGTTGAAACCGTTTTGAAAAGCCGTATCGCTTCCTTGATATTCTGAGCCGCCAAAACATATTTGAAAAGTCCTTTTGTTTCTTCAATCAGATTTCCGAGCGTCTTTGCGCGATAATTTTGGATCTGAACCAAAATCAATCCTGAAAAGTAACCGCCTAAAATTTCGAGCATCTTCCGACTGTTTTTATCGCTCATGGCGCCGAAGATAAGCCAGGGCGGGTGCTTGCGCGGAATGTTTCTTGCCTCATGCACTAATTGCATCGCAGAAATCGGGTTGTGCGCTCCATCTAAAATAAATTCACGACCATATCCCCGGAATGTTTCCATCCTGCCTTTCCAGTTCATGGACAGCAGACCCTGGTCGGAAGATTTAGGGCAAATGGGAAAATGGAAATGCCGGCGAAGAATTTCAGCGGCCTTGAGGGCCATCCCGGCGTTTTTTTTCTGAAAAGCCCCCGCAAGCCCGATCGCGGCATGAGAAACAGGTTTGGCTTTCCAAAGACATCCTTGATTCTTTCGCACCGCGGCGCAGATTACCGGAAGGGCCTCCCTGCTTTGCCAGCCGATCACCACATGGTTGTGCGGTTTGATAATGCCTGCTTTTTCGGCAGCAATTTTCGCTATGGTATGCCCAAGAAATGCCTCATGGTCCAAATGAATGGGTGTCAGCAACACAAGCGGCGCTTTTAAAATATTCGTCGCGTCAAGCCGGCCGCCAAGACCGATCTCAAAAATACCGATCTGGATGCCTGTTTTTGAGAAAACCAGGATCGCTAAAAATGTCAGGACCTCAAAGTAAGTCATCACGCCGAGAGAGAGCGGCAAAGGTTTTTTTTCCAGAAGCCTGTGAATTTCGGAAAGTCCTTCCGCCCAAAGTTTTTTGGAAAGCATCGTTCCCTGCACACGAATTCTCTCCCGAGGATCTTCAATGTGCGGCGAATGATAATAGCCCACGCGCATGCCATTGGCTTTCAGGATCGATTCGAGGAAAAAACCGGTGGAACCTTTGCCTGTTGTTCCCGCGATCAGGATAGGAAAGAATTTTTTTTCGGGATGACCGGCAATTTGAAGGAAATACGCCATCCGCTTGAGATTGAAGAAAGCATTTTTCGGGAGTTGATTTAATTTTTCGAGATTGATGAAGGCATTTAAATAGCGGAGAGATTGGGTATAGTTCATAAGTAAATTCAACCGTCAACACGCAACCAAAGCTTCTCTATTCCCCGTTGTACTTTGCGCGTCGTACGAGTTAGTTTAGTGCTTAAAATGCCGCTCCCCCGTAAAAACCATGGCAATCCCGAATTTATCGCAAGCAGCGATCACATCCGCATCGCGGATGGACCCGCCCGGCTGGATAATGGCTTTGATCTTGCGTTCGGCCGCGATTTCGATGGAGTCCGGCATCGGAAAAAAAGCATCGCTCCCGAGCATCGCCCCTTCGGTTTGATATCCGGCTTTCTGGCAAGCGATGTTTACGGAATCGACTCGCGACATCTGCCCGGCACCGATCCCGACTGTGCGTTTGCCCTGCGTAAGTACGATCGCGTTTGATTTCACGACTTTGGCACACTGGAAGGCAAAGATCAGATCTTCAAGCTCCGCGTCCTGCAGCTTGGTCTTGGTCACGAAGTGAAGCTTCTTTCTGAAATCCGCCATATGTTCTTTGATCGGCCGGTCTTTTTCCTGGATCAAAATACCACTGCGGAGGAATTTCACATCGTAAGGATTTTCGTTGCGAAACTGCTCCACGGTGATAAGCCGCAGGTTCTTGCGGGCTTTTAAAAGCTTCAAGGCACCCGCTTTGAAGGAAGGTGCGACCAACACCTCAAAAAAATTCAATTTATCAAGGATCTTCGCCGCGGTTTTCCTGTCACAGACACGATTGATCCCGACAATCCCGCCGAAGGCTGAAAGCGGATCGCTATCGATAGCCATTTCCGCCGCTAAAATAATCTGATGATCTTGCGCAATACCGCATGGATTATTGTGTTTGATCACACATGCTGCTGGCACGCTGAATTCCGCAAGCACATCAAGTGTCGCCTCAATATCCATAAGATTATTAAACGAAAGTTCTTTGCCGTGAAGCTGGGTCCAGGAAGCGGCCGCACGATAAGTCGTGGGCACAAAAAAACCGGCTTTTTGGTGAGGGTTCTCGCCATACCGAAGGTCTTGTGCTTTTTTGAAATGAAAAACGAATTGCAGCGGCAAAGCGGTTTCCGTTTCCTGCTTTTTAAGGTGACCGGCCAGAAACTGGCTGATCACGGCATCATAGGCCGAAGTCTTTGCAAAAACCTTTTGTGAAAGCGCAAAGCGCGTTTCTTCTAAAACACTTCCTTTATTTTCGTCCATTTCTTTCGCAACGCGATCATAATCGGCCGCGTCTGTGATCACGGTCACGGATTCATAATTTTTCGCGGCTGAACGCAGCATGGACGGCCCTCCAATATCGATAAATTCTTTGGCCTCATCCACGCTTAAATTTCCCTTGCGCGTGGCTTCCTCGAACGGATAAAGGTTGACCACCACAAGATCGATAGGTTTGATTCCGTGAGCCTTGACCTGCTTCTGGTGGCTTTTTTTGTATCGCAAGAACAAAAGTCCGCCGTGAATCTTTGGATGAAGTGTTTTCACACGGCCATCGAGCATCTCCGGAAATCCCGTCACATCTTCCACCGAGATCGCGGGCACCTTGGCCGCTTTAAGCGCTTTCAGCGTTCCGCCTGTAGAAATGATTTCCACTTTATGTTTATGCAGATTTTTTGCGAAAGGAATGAGTCCGGTTTTATCGGAAACGCTGATGAGTGCTCGACGAATGGTTTGGCGCGACATTTTGTTGGATCCTCCTTTTAAAATAACGATGAAGCCTTGCGGTCACCAAGCCAGGAGTCTCGATGCCGATCTTGCGGCCATCCAACTCACGCACCGGAAGTATTTCCCAGGAAGTATTGGAAAGAAAAGCTTCATCCGCGTTATAAAAATCATGCCTTGTTAAAGGAACTTCTCGAACTTGAAACCCGAGCTCGAGAGCGCATTTTATCACAAACTTTCGCGTCACTCCATTTAAGATTAGGTGTTCAGGCGGTGTCCACAGAGTCGCCTTCAGGCCCGGTTTTCGGCTTGTATAAGTTACAAGAAAAAAATTCCCGACACGGGTTTCTGTAAGATAATTTCCTTGATCCAAAAAAATCCAATCAAAAATATCTGGGGGGTGAGGCTCCGTACTCGCAAGCACGGCCTGCTGGTAAGCTGACGCCTTGGTCTGATAAGGAAAGGCGTTCCCATTCCCGCGCGGAAAAGACGCTGTCTTAAGCAAAACTCCTTTTTGATAGAGTTCTTTGGGACATCCACGGGATCCGATGATCACAAAAACCCGCCCCCCAAGCAAAGTCAAACGAACGGAAGTATTTTTCTCTCCGGACAGCTTTAAAGAAAGCTGGACTTCATGGCGGAGCTTCTCAGGATCCGGGACCGGTTGGTACCCCACGGTTTTGGCGGACTCGCAGAGTCTTTGTAGATGCTCTTTTTCATGCAGGATTTTCCCGTGATAAGCCCGCATGCTTTCAAAAATACCGATCGCTTCATCCTGAAGAAGGTCAAAGCTGATGGAGCTTGAGGCTTCTTTTCCCTCGGCGTAAACTTTGAATTTCATAGATATCGTTTGATGATTTTTTTCCCAAGATTCTGGAAAGGCTGTTCGATCCACTCGTAAGTCAGCGTCGACAGACACAAAGTCCAGCATAAAGTTACAAGAAAAACTCCGACAAAGTAAACATCCGGCCAATGGGGCAGATCAAATTTCCTGCCTAAAACGACCAGCATCCTAGCAACAATATCGGCAATAAAAAAGTGACAAAGATAAGCGCTGAAACTAACCTTTCCAACATAGCAGGTGAATCGATTGACAAGAAAAGGCATCGGATAGATCGCTAACGCCAAGCCCCACGCCAAGCACAAAAGTCCTAATCCTGGGTAGAGGTCTTTAAGAAGAACCTGTGCGGGAAAGATCTTGATGGGAATCAGCGTCAAAAAGAAAACGACAACTAGTCCGATTGACAAAAATTTATTTTTAAGGGATTCGGTTTGATTCGCGTGATTCCCTTGCATTTGAAGGCGGTCGCGCATCAAGAAAAAAAGAATGAAACCCAGCGAAAAAATGGGGAGCTGCGAAGGAAGCCAAAGAGGCAAGAGGCCGACGAAACTTTTGGAGACGAGATGATGCGGTATTAAAAGATGCGTGTAGATATATTTCAGCAAAAAAGAAAACGCCAGTAAAAAACCAAAACAAAGAATTGCTTTCTTTAAACTATCGATGTGCCTATAGAAAAAGGGCAGCAATAAGTAAAAGTTCATTTCAACCGCAATGGTCCACCCGCCCGGAACAACATTGTTGATGGTATTGGGATGCCAGCCATTCATAAAAAGAAGGGTGGACAAAACGCGCCAGGTATTTATTTCATGCGGCGCTCCATAAAGACTTTTGAATCCCCGGATCGCTAAATAGATAAAAATGGCCGTCCAGAACATAGGCGCGATTCTGAAAAAACGCCTGACAAAAAAAGCTTTTATAGAATTTCTTTTATCCTTTTCTCGAATATGGAATGAAAAAAATAGTGTAAAGGCTGAAACGATAAAAAAAAGCCTGACTCCAATCAGCCCGCCTTCATCCGAAAAGGAATTTAAAAAACCCACAAGAGGCATCCGATGCCCGACATGCTCTAGCAACACGGCTAGAAAGGCCCAACCCCGCAAGGCGTCCACAAAATCGAATTTTCTAATTTCTCTTAAAGATGCTTCGTTGCTCATCGTAAAATCCTTAACCAGTCAAAATCCGACATTTAAACGCTCGCTTCCGAAAGAGCTTTGACCAAAGCTTCGGCCTTATGAAGAGTTTCTTCATATTCTTTTTTGGGATCCGAATCATAAACAATACCGGCACCCACCTGAAGAAAGCCTTTCCTTTTTTTTAGGATGATGGTCCGGATGACGATATTGAGATCCATATTCCCGTAAAAGTCCAGATACCCTAAAGAGCCCGTATAGATGCCGCGGCTCACAGGCTCAAGCTCATCGATAATCTCCATACAACGGATCTTGGGACAACCCGTGATGGTACCCCCCGGGAACATGGCCTTGATAAGATCAAACACATCCTTTCCTTTCCGGAGTTTGCCTATAATTTTAGAAACGATATGCACTACATGAGAATATTTTTCAAGCACCATAAACTCCTTCACTTGGACAGAGCGATAATCGCAAACGCGTCCGAGATCGTTGCGTTCGAGGTCCACGAGCATCAAATGCTCGGCTTTCTCCTTTTCATTTTGAATCAGTTTTTTGCGCCACTCCCGAAATCGGTTTCGCGGACCCAGAACAGGACACGTGCCGGCAATCGGTCTCGTCTCACAGAGATCCCCTCTCTTTCGGATCAGACGCTCAGGTGAACTGCTAATGATCTCCAGATCTCCCGCTTTAAAAAAATTGCAAAAAGGCGAAGGGTTGATCGTGCGAAGTTTTCCGTAAAGCTCCAGCGAAGAGCCTGAAAACCCGAAAGAAAAACGTTGAGAAAGATTCGTCTGATAGATATCCCCTGCCGCGATATATTCTTTGGCTGTTCTTACCATTTGCTCAACTTCTTTTTGGGACATTTCGGCCATTAATTGCTTCAACTGGAAATGACGCTTTTTCTCCACCGCCGGCTCTTGAAAATACTCTTTCAGCTTTTGCACGTCGCGACCCTGAGCTTCCGATTCTCGCGCATTTGCAACCAAATAATAAACCATTTTTTTATGATCATAGACAATGACCTTTTTAAAAAGTCCTAGATAAAGCTGAGGTGTGCCGGACGCTGTTTTCTGACGGAAACGGATCTTGTCACAGAAAGGAGCGAACTCATAACTAAAATAACCGGCCAATCCTCCCGAAAAAAACGGGGGGACTTTCTCCGAAGAAATCCGGTGTTTTTCGAAGATTTTTCTAAGAACAGGGAATATTTGAGCCCCTGGATATTTTTCATTCACTTCACCTTTGAGGGAAAGAACGTCCTTGACCAGGCTTATTTCAAGAACAGGATCCATGCCCATGTAGGAATAAACTTGATCTGGTGGTGCATATCGCGGGCTATCGAGAAAAAAACAGACTTTTGTTTTTGAATAAACTTTTTGAAAAACTTCCCAGGGAGTTTGGGGGGAACGATAAGTTTCAATATGCGGCATGGTTATAGAGAGTAAAAACCGCTTTTAAAAATCATCCGTATCAGATTTTGAACGTGTTACTCCTGATGAGAATAGAAAACAAGGCCGCTGGCAAGTTTGGGATAGAAGTAGGTTGATTTTTGCGGCATGCGCTCATTCACTTCACCCATTTTTTCAAGCATTTCAACTTTGGGTGGTTTGAGCAGAAAGGCCGCCTGCGCTTGACCTTCCCGTACTGCTTGAATCGCTCCTTCCACCGAGTGATCAAACTTCAACACCGATTCCCAGCGAGCTTCCGTGAGCCGTAAAAGTTCGGAGAAAATCAGATGCCCGAGAACATTGACGTTCAAATCGTACCATATGGCAGGTTTGCCTTTGGCCATACGTTCTTTCGCCTTTTCTTTATCGAGCATGGTTAGAAGAAAACTTTCTTTCTCAAGCACGAGTCCGAAGGTCCTTCCGTCATCATCATAAGAGGCCGTCATTCCTTTAAGTTCGCCCAAGGACGCCTTTTCAACCTTAAAATATTCCTGCAGTCTCTGAACGACTTCTTGATCTTCCATGCTCAGCTTTGTAATGATCCTATGCGTGGGAAGCACGATAAATCCAGGATCATCAAAACTGACAAGGGCCATGTAGGTATAATCAAAAGGGAAAATCACATTGGGAGAAGATCTCGTTTCTTCTCTTTTCTGCCTGGCATATTCCAGTGCTGTTTCATAACGGTGATGTCCGTCCGCGATATAGACTCTTTTAGTCTTCAAAGTCTTGTGGATCTTGGAAAGAATGTCCTCATCATGAATGACCCAAAGAGAATGGGTGATTTGGTCATCATCCTCGGCTTCAAATAAGCTTTTTGAGTTGATCGGGTCTTGAATAATACTGCGAATGGCGAAACCTTCATCCTTATAAAGGCCGAATACCGGAGAAAAACTGGTTTTGACGGTCTTGAGAAGTTTCATCCTGTCTTCACGGGGTCCGCGAAGTGTTTTTTCATGCGGGATAACAATGCCTTTTTCAAAAGGTTCGAGCCGCACGCGCCCCAAAAGGGCATATCGGTTCTTTCGGTCGCCCGTCACGGGATCTTTAAACGTCTGGCGATACACATAAAAACTAGGCAAGTCTTCCTGAATTAAAATGCCTTTTTTCTTCCATTCTTCAAAAGCATCACGCGCACGCGTGTAGGAATTATCCTGATCTGTATCGGTCGGTTCTTTTCTGTTTAAAATAAGCCGAATAGTATTAAAGGGTGATTTCTCATAAAGCTTATGCTGCTTTTCCGCGGAAATCACATCATAGGGCGGCGCCAAGACCGAAGACATCTCAACCCGGGTGGTATTGTATCGCCATGCGCGAAAGGGATAAAATTCCAGTTGTGTTTTTGTAGTTGTTTCAAGCTTATTCATAGAGGTTGGATGCTAACACAAGGCGGGTTTTTTGACAAGAATATGCGAACAAGGTCAGGTTCTTTTATTTGACTTTTGCCCCGTCAGGAATCGTTCTTTCAGGAACGATCAGGGTGAGCGTATTAACATCTGAGGCGGCAAGTAACATCCCGTTGGATTCAATCCCCCGAATCATGGCCGGTTGAAGGTTATCAATAATAATGATCTTCTTCCCTTTCAGGTCTTCTTCGGTGTAATGCGCACGTATACCTGCCACAATTGTCTTTCGGACCTCGCCAACCTTGATTCCAAGCACGTAAAGCCGATCGGCATTGGGATGGGGCATCACAGACTCGATCTCTGCAACTTTAATCTCTAATTTTTGAAAATCCTCATAAGAAATCATAAAAACTTCCTCCCTCTATAAAAAATCCCATTTCGATGCATCTGAGCTATTTACACTCAAAATCCCCATGTTTTCTATACTTGGTTCAGACAATCCACCATAGCTCCTGTTTGAATGGCCGGTATTTTAACATAGAAAGAAATTTCGAGAAGAACAATATTAAAATTATGGTTATAGGACGTTCATTGTGCAACTTTATATCCTTAAAATGCTTAGGAGAGCCTCGTTTTGCTTGATTTTCAACCGTTTAATGCTATGATAATGCCCCATCTTCAAAAAACCCCATTGTTTTCATAAAAAACATCTAGGGAGGCATTAAATGGGCAAGATAAAGATCGCTATTGTCGGCGTTGGAAACTGCGCTGCATCTCTCGTGCAAGGGATTGAATATTACCGGGCTATCGCCAACGCCAACGAAAAACAAGCCAAAAACAAACAGCCCGATCACTTTGGGCTCATGAACTACGACATGGGCGGTTATTTCCCCCAGGATATCGAAGTGGTAGCCGCTTTCGATGTTGATAAACGTAAGGTGGGCGAACGTCTGGACATCGCGATAAAAGCCAAGCCCAATTGCGTTTGGCAGATTTATGGTGCGGTTCCAAAAAGCAAGGTCCGAGTCGAGATGGGCAATGTACTCGATGGTTTGTCGGAGCATATGGCCGCATACAAAGAAGATCGAACTTTTGTCTTGTCGGACAAAAAAAATTGTAATGTTGAAAAAATCCTCAAAGAAAGCGGTGCGGAAATCCTTTTGAATTATCTTCCTGTCGGCTCACAGAAAGCCACGGAATTTTACGCGGAAGTCTGTCTTAGAACGGGCGTGAGTTTGGTGAATTGCATGCCTGTCTTTATCGCATCCAACCCAGCCTGGGCAAAACGTTTTGAAGCAAAACGGATTCCCTGCGTCGGCGATGACATTAAGGCGCAGATCGGCGCGACGATCACACACCGGACTCTCGCGAAACTTTTTATGGATCGCGGGGTCAGGATCGACCGTACTTATCAATTAAATACGGGCGGGAATACGGATTTTCTTAACATGCTCAATCGCTCGCGTTTGGAATCCAAAAAGATCTCCAAGACCTCCTCGGTCCAAAGCCAGCTTGACGTACCCCTTGATGATGACAATATTCACATCGGCCCTTCGGATTATGTTCCCTGGCAAAATGATAACAAGGTTTGTTACCTCCGCATCGAAGGCCGCGGTTTCGGCGGTTTCCCGGTAACCGCAGAAATGCGTTTATCTGTCGAAGATTCACCGAACAGTGCCGGTTGCAGTATTGATGCGATTCGTGCTTGCAAGATTGCCCGGGATCGCAAGATCGGGGGACCGCTGATCTCCATTTCGTCTTATACCATGAAGCATCCGCCCAAACAAATCGTGGATTATGAAGCAAAGGAACTTGTGCGAAAATTCATCCAGGGCACGTGTCCCCGGTAAGGTCGATGGATGTTGCGCAAAGTCCTCTATAAAAAATTTGAACCTCTGATTACAAAAGTGGTTTCTTTTCTCGCCGACCGTGGAATCTTGCCGTATCAATTATCGTTCGCCGGAGCCGCTTTAAGCCTTCTCACGGGAGTCATTTACGCGAAAGGCTATCTTTTCCTCGGCAGCATCTTCCTTCTTGCAGCCGGGCTGGGGGATCTCCTCGACGGTCCTTTGGCGAGACTCACGGGAAAAGCCAGCTCCTTCGGGGCGTTTTTTGATTCCACTATAGATCGTTATTCAGATTTTTTTATTTTCGGCGGGTTGGCGGCCTTTTTTGTATGGCAAGGGGAAGTGTTTTGGTTTTTCGTAACGCTCGGAATTATTCTTGGTACTTTTTTGGTCAGTTATACAAAAGCTCGTGCTGAGAATTTTATTAAAAATTGCGGGGTCGGCATTTTCGGAAGAGCCGAACGGATCCTCTTGCTGGCCGTGGCGACTTTTTTTTCACCGCTCCTGAAACTGGTGCTTTTAGTCCTTCTCATCGGCACGCACGCCACGGCGGTCCACCGGATCCTCCATACTCGAAAAACCCTCGAACAAACCCCGAATAGTTAAATGGACCGCTTCGCGCGTTCCTTCCCCAGAATTTGCTCATTGCTTATTTGTTGTTCGTTTCTGTTTTCATTAACCGGTTACTCGTCCCCGGCCTCTAAAACCGAGTTGGAAGGTATCCTTCAAAAAGTCGAATCCCGGCATTACCGCTGGATCGCCATCCGCACATCCGTGCTTCTTTTCTTTGCCAATGCAGGAAACTCACGGGCGATGTGTGGCGGAGAACTTCTCTACCAGCGTCTGGATGAGCGCATGTTTCTCACCTGTGTGGACTCCCAAAAGAACCTGGTTTTTGCATTCCGAACCCTGGACCGCCGTTTTGATCTTTATCTCCCCGCCCAAAACACAATCTATTACGGGTCTATTTTTGACATGGAAGATTCTCCGGATATTGAAAGTCATCTTAAACCTCGGGATCTTTATCGTGCTTTGAAACCTATGGCGATTGATATGCGTCATACGGAAATTGAACGAAATAATGCGGTCGTTATCAGTTTGGATGTTTATGGTAAAAAAAATGACGGGGAATACTTGTTGAGAAAACTTTATTTAACGCCCGAAGGCGATGTGCGAGGAGAGCTTTATTTTAATATCACAGGCCGTCCTGTTACCGAGATCCAGCGTTTTGATTTCCAGGAAATCCCGGCGCGAGTAGGTTCTTTCCACTCCATCATCTTCCCCAAAAAGATTACGATCCTCTCGCCGGAAACGAAAAAAGGAAGCGCCATTTTTTTCGCCAAGGTGCAGGCCATGGATTCCATCGACCCGCTTGAGTTCCTTTTGCGAGTTCCCGAAGGAACGAAAGAGGTTTTTTTGGATGAAAAGGATCCGAAGTTTTCCATGCGTTGGCTCACGAAAAGCGGAAAATCAGTTCTTACCAAAAAAGTGGTGGTTTCTTCTCAGGAAGAAAAAAGTCTACGCAAAGATTCAGCAGCTCCTGCAAAAACGGCTTCGCTTCCTTCCGAGAAATCCAGTGAAGAAAAACAAGTCCCTGACGACGCGGATGGAGTGATTGCAGGACAGTCTTCCCAAGACAAGGAAATTTTGACGACTACGCCAGAACCGATGGTAAAACCCCTGTCAGATGAAAACCCTAACACCTCTTTGGATCCATCCGTGGAGCCCTCCGCGGACCTAGAGCCATTACCAGAAGCTGAAGGACCTATCGTGCAATACCCCAAACAACCCCTCGAAGAAAACCAGGGAAAGCAAACAAAAACTGCATCAAAAAACTCATAGCTAAGATGACGATTTCTCGACTATACTATTTTAAAGAAATGCCGTTTATTTGCTATGCTCAATGAACCGCCAAAAAGGAAAAATTTCATGAAAACGATCGCTGACTACATGACAAAAACGCTTGTCACGATTGACTGTGAGAAATCCGTCCTTGATGCCCTAAAGTTGATGAAAGAAAAATCGGTTAGTGCCATTTTGGTCATGAAGGACAGCAACACAATCGGTATTTTTACAGAGCGGGATGTTCTTTTCAAAGTCGATTTTTCAAATCTCGAGCATTTGCCTTTTATAAAAATTAAAGAGTTAATGACCGGGAACCTGAAAATGGCTGATATTAACGCTTCTTACATCAATGTCATGGAAACCATGCAAAAAAACAAGATCCGGCACATGCCTGTGGTCGAGGACGGATTCGTTAAAGGGATGATCTCTTTACGGGATCTTATGAACCACTATAACGAAAATATGGAAAATCTTTTAGAGCAAACGGTTGCCGCGTTATCCTCCGCGGTTGAGAAAAGAGACCAATATACTGCCGGCCACCAGGAACGTGTGATGCAGCTGGCCTGCGCGATCGGGAAAGAACTCTTTCTCACTGAAAAGGAACTCGGCGGTCTTAGAATGGCCGCGGTCATTCATGACATCGGGAAACTTTTTATCCCCACGGATATTTTGACAAAACCAGGCAAGTTGATCGAAGAGGAAATGAACCTTATCAAAAAACATCCGGAAAAAGGCTACGAGATATTAAAGGGCATCAACTTCCCTTGGCCGCTTGCCGAGATCGTTCTGCAGCACCATGAAAAAATTAACGGTTCGGGTTACCCTCAAGGTTTGAAAGATAACGAGATCATTTTTGAAGCAAAGATTATCTGCGTGGCAGACGTGATCGAGGCCATGGCGACCAATCGCCCTTACCGGCCCATGCTGGGAATGGATAAGGCCTTACAGGAGATTGAAAAAAATAAAAACATCCTTTATGATGCCTCAGTCGTGGATGCGTGCGTCACTATTTTGAAACGTGATAAATTATTTTGGAAAACAGACGTAGTTCCCTCTTAAAATATCCCGTTACGGGAGGCTGTTGCAAAACCATCTCAATATCCTTTTCATATCAAGACGGGCGGATGGCTACAAGTTGTTTGTCGCGGCTTTGCCATAACCGGTAATGCTTTATGTGCGATTCGCCTGCCTGCCATGAAAAATAGACTCTTTTCCCCTCGTGCAACCCGAGAAATTCCACCTGCCCTTTTTCTATATTGCGAAGAATGCACCCCATAGAAAAAACCGCTTCAACATCTTGGGCCAGTTCTTCGATAGCTTCTTCAAGGGCATGGATCCCAGCTTCCAGGCCGTCATTTTCTTCCCAAAGACCGTTGGATTGTTCGGCGGTGCAGACGAGTTCATGCACAAATAAACCATCATGCGCACGGCTATAGGCTTCTTTTTTATTTTGAAGAAGCTTTAATCGTTTTTCAAGGCTTGGCAATAAGGCTTCGGCTTCTTCCAGAGTAAAAACCCGTTTCTTTTTTGACTGGGTCAAGACTTTTCCTCCTTTTTTTCAAAAGCTTGAGGGGAATAAACTACACCCGGGGAATGCTTGCTTCAAGCTCCAAAATTGTCAGGCGCGCTATCCGACCAAATCGCAGGCATCAGTCCGCCTCCGGAAGCGACATTGACCACGCTTTCATCGCTCAGACGCACAAACCCGCCCGTGTACTTTCCGCCAGAAACTAGCATATTAAAATTGAACTTTTTATACGAGAAATCAAGTTTTAGATTTACGATTTCCGGTACGGTCATGACCGGAACGGAGACATGTTCCTGGATAACCCAATCCTCTTCCTTAAGAACCTTATCGACAGCCGCATTCCAATCGCTATCCGGCGATTCCCGTCCGATATGCACGCGACGGGCCCCGTGACTTGAGCCGTTTGGTTTGAGAACGAGCGTTTCCTTTTCGTCTTTCAGAAAATCAATGATAAATGCTTTTCGGTGGCCGTAAAAATCTTCCGCATCCGAAAGGCAGCGCGTCCATGGCAAGTGCTGCTGCTTTATCATATTCTCATTTTCGGAAAAGAACCGATCGCATTCCGGCGTCGTCAAAAGCGAAAAGATCGATTTGTTGCTGGCTAGCCTGGAACGCAACGGGTTCGCCATACAAACAGCTTTATCTTTATAAGCCCGCAGGAGATCTTGGACTTCGTCAAGACGCTCGAGAAGCTCGTCAAAAACCACGCGTCTGTAAATCAATTGCACACGGAACCCCTTGTGATAAAGCCTTCCACCTTTGTATTGTAATTCCCTTGGATCCGCAATGGTGGTTTTATAACCTTTGGATTCAAAATAACTTTTCATATATTCAAATTCCGCCGAAGTCCGCGCGTGACGCCAGTCCACAATGGCAATCTGAGGCGTTTCATAACCCCCAAACTCTTCGTAAACGGAAAGCAGGGTGCTCAGAATACTTTGAACCCGTTCACTGGCGGCAAGATGGTGTTCTTCCGCAAAGGGCCAAATCAGCTCTTCTGAGAGAAAAGCAGCTTCAAGTTGATCGGTATAGGCTGCACCGGCCGGGGCGTCGCTGTTGAATTCCAGTATTTTCAAACTTTCCCCTTCCAGAATTGCATCAAAGCGGTTAAAAACAACGCATTGTGAGTAGCCTGGATCGATCTTTACGAGTTCTTCCGCCTCAGGCGATAGTCGGAAATGGGACTTGAGCTGTGGTTCTTCAAAATAAAGACGGGTGGTGGTATTGATGATCTGTGAAAAAGCCGAGGAGACTCGTTTTAAAAGATGATTTTGTTTCGGTGTCGTAAAATATCCTTTATAGAAACCTGGCACCGTGAAACGACCGTACGCAAAAGTGGGATTCTTGAGTTTTGTGTTGAATTGCTGAATTGCCGGAACGGCCCGAGCCTCTTGGACTCTCAAGTATTGATCAAATGCATAATCCAGATTTGCGGTCATCGGACACCCAAACTTCTGTTTTCTTTTTTTTGAAAACAATTTGGGCTTCCCTGACCATCCTCTGTTTTAAATTTATAAGAATCAGGATTGCCCTGTTTGTCGTTCTTAAACGGCAAGAATCTCGCGCAATTATTTGCGCTGTTCAAAAGGGATGTAATACTGCTCTTGAGGACCGATATACTCCGCCATCGGACGAATAAGACGGTTATCAAGCTGCTGTTCGATAATGTGAGCACTCCAACCCGCAATGCGGCTCGCGGCAAAAACCGTCGTAAAAAAGTCCGGTGGAAAACCCAGTACATAAAGCACGGGTGCCGAAAAAAAGTCTACATTGCACGGAATTTTTTTCCTTTCCCACATGACTTTTTCAACCTCGTCCGCGATCTCAAGCCATGTAGTCTTCCCGGCTTTGACGCAAAGGTCTTTGGCAATAGCGCGGAAGGCCTCGGCTCGCGGATCTCTGGTTTTATAGATCCGGTGCCCGAAACCCATTACCTTTTTTTTCTCATCCAAAAGTTTATTTACATACGCCGCCGCCTTCTCAGGAGAGCCAATCTCGAGGATCATTTCCATGGCGTATTGGTTCGCGGCGCCATGAAGCTCTCCGCTTAGCGTCCCCACAGCGGACGTTGCCGCGGAGTATAAATTCGACAAAGTTCCGGTGGTAACACGCGCGGCAAAAGTGGAGGCATTAAGACCATGATCCGCTAAAAGAATCAGATAGGCATCCAGCGCCTTTTCCATTTCCGGAGTTGGTTTGACGCCGTTCATCATATATAAGAAATTGGCGGCATGGGAAAGATCGGGATCAGGTTGAATAGGTTTTTCCCCCTCCCGGAGTCTATGAAAGGCCGCAATGATTGTCGGAAAGATCCCGGTCAAATGATATGCCTTTCGCTGGGACTCTTCAGGATTCACGATATGAGCGCGCGGGTCGAGGGATCCCATCAGTGAACACATGGTCCTTAAAGCGCTCATCGGATGGGTGGTTGTTGGAATAAGTTTTAAAATGCGAAGTGCCAGATCGGATAAAGGCCTTTGGGCTTTAAGTGTGCTTCTAAAGGTTTCGAGTTCTTCGGCTGTCGGAAGTTTTTTGAACCAAAGCAGATAGGTGACTTCTTCGAAATTAGATTTTTCGACAAGTTCACCGATCATCATGCCGCGATAAAGCAATCGGCCATTCGCTCCGTCGACATCGCTAAGCGAAGTTTGGGCCGCAACCACCCCTTCTAATCCCTTGATTAGTCTTGAAGCGCTTGTTGGTTCTTTTGAATGTGGCATGTGAATTTTATCCCAGGTTTATTTTTTTGAATTGAATGACGGTATTATACCTAAAGCTTTGAATTTAGGAAATGGAGAATGAAAAACTTTTCGCTCTACTTCCGAAGGAATCCCTCTTTCATTTTAAAAGCTGCCGCAGTACATACTGTAAAATACCGCCATGGCGATAATATTCTAACTCGATAGGGGTATCAATCCTGCAAACCGCTTCGAAGAATCTCTCTTTGTCATCTTTCATGACCCTGCACTTAAGGATCTTTCCCGGCTTAAGATCTTTGGCGATTCCCTGAATGGTATAAACTTCTTCGCCGGTTAATTTAAAGCTTGCCGCATTCTGTCCCTGAAAAAACTGAAGCGGCAAAATCCCCATGCCGATCAAATTACTTCGATGAATCCTTTCGTAACTTTCCGCAATCACAGCCTTGACGCCCAAAAGCGCCGGGCCTTTGGCCGCCCAATCCCGCGAGGATCCCGAACCGTATTCTTTCCCCGCAAGAATGATGAGGGGTTGTTTGCTCTCCTGATATTTCATCGCCGCCTCAAAAATCGACATTTCGACAGCTTTCCCTTTATCGGGGAAATATTTGGTCACGCCCCCTTCCACTCCGGGCACTAGAAGATTCTTCAGCCGTATGTTCGCGAATGTGCCGCGCATCATGACTTCATGATTTCCGCGACGAGCGCCGTAAGAGTTAAAATCCTTTGGCTCGATTCCGTGCTCGATTAAATATTTTCCGGCAGGACTGGAAGGTGCGATCGATCCCGCAGGCGAAATATGATCCGTGGTGATGGAATCTCCAAGGAGCGCAAGAACACGGGCATTTTTGATGTCTTTAAGTTCGGAAGGAACATCAGACATCTTTTTAAAATAAGGAGGTTGTTTCACATAATTTGAATTCTTGTCCCAGACAAAAGTGTCCCCTCCCGGCGAGGAAAGCGCGCGCCATGCGTCATTTCCTTCAAAAACATTTTTATAGCGGTTGCGGAACATACTCGCATCCACGCTTTTTAAAGCCTCTTTGATTTCGGCGGAACTCGGCCAAAGGTCCTTTAAATAAACAGGCTTTCCGTTTTTATCTTTTCCCAACGGTTCTGTTTCAAGGCCGATTTTGACATTGCCGGCGATGGCGTAAGCGACGACAAGCGGCGGAGAAGCAAGATAATTCGCACGAATCTGAGCGTGAATACGTCCTTCAAAGTTGCGATTCCCCGAAAGCACGGATGCAACTACAAGATCGTTTTCTTTGATCACCTTGCCGATAGGATCCGGCAGCGGCCCGGAGTTCCCGATGCAAGTCATGCAACCGTATCCCACAAGATTGAATTTAAGCTCCTCAAGATAAAATAAAAGCCCGCTGGCCTTTAAATAGTCGGTCACGACTTGAGAACCCGGCGCCAGACTTGTTTTCACCCACGGTTTTACTTTCAAACCTTTTTGAACAGCCTTTTTGGCAAGAACCCCAGCGGCAAGCATCACGGAAGGACTGGATGTGTTGGTACAACTCGTAATCGAAGCTATCACCACAGAACCCTGTTCCATTTCGCATTTTTCACCAGCCATTTCACATGCAACCTTGGCGGAAAGGGCTGGCTTAGCCTTGACCATTTCTACAAGTGCTTTTTCAAAAGAAACTTTGACTTCCTTGAGCGTCACACGATCCTGCGGCCGCTTAGGACCCGCCATGCTCGGGACAACATCCGCCAGATTCAATTCCACAACATCCGAATAAACAACAGTCTCCGTTGTTCCTTCCCTGAAAAGCCCTTGTTGCTTCAAATAGGTTTCGGCGAGTTTGATCTGTTCTTCGCTCCGTCCCGTCAGTCGAAGGAAAGAAAGCGTTTCTTGATCCACCGGAAAAAATCCGGCCGTTGCCCCATATTCCGGCGCCATATTCGCTACGACCGCGCGATCCGCAAGCGAAAGCTCGGCAATGCCTGGCCCAAAAAATTCCACGATTTTACCGACGACACCTTTTTTGCGAAGCATTTGCGTCACAGTCAGCACCAGATCCGTGGCTGTCACACCTTCTAAAAGTTTTCCGCTCATTTTAAAACCCACCACCTCGGGGATCAGCATGGAGATCGGCTGTCCCAGCATCGCAGCCTCGGCTTCGATGCCGCCCACGCCCCAGCCCAGAACGCCGAGTCCGTTAATCATGGTGGTGTGCGAATCGGTTCCAACCAAGGTGTCGGGATAAAGAAAGGTTTTGGTTCCTTCTTTTTTGCTGAAGATCAAGGGCGAAAGGTATTCCAGATTCACTTGGTGAATGATGCCTGTTGCGGGAGGAACGACCCGAAAATTTCGAAAGGCCTGTTGGCCCCACTTAAGGAATTGATAGCGCTCCTGGTTCCGTTCAAATTCTTTTTCGATGTTCTTCGTAAAAGCCTCGGGAGTTCCAAAGAAATCTGTTTGGACTGAATGGTCAATCACGAGATCCACAGGCTGCAGCGGATTGATCCTTTTAGGATCCCCGCCCATTTTCACCATCGCTTCCCGCATCGCCGCAAGATCCACAACCGCCGGAACGCCCGTAAAATCCTGCAAAAGAACACGTGCCGGGGTGAAAGCGATCTCCTGCTCGCTTTTTTTCTTGGGATCCCAATTGGCAAGATTTTCAATGTCTTGACGGGTCACGCTTTTACCGTCTTCGTTGCGTAACAGATTCTCAAGAAGCACGCGAATCGAGTAAGGAAGACGCAAAACCTTCGCGATCCCGCATTCCTGAAGCGCTTTCAGGCGGTAAATCGTGTAATCTTTCCCGGCGATTTTGAGGGTTACCTTACTTCCAAAGCTATTTAAAAGACTCATTAGAAAACACCTTTCGCATTAAGAAAAGGCCCGTATTTTTTGTCTAAATTCATCACATGGTCTGAAAGCCAATGCGTCATCAGTTTGATCAAATCACTCGCAAGCGTTTCTTTCTTTTTATGAAGGTCTTCCTGAAATTGTAAGACCTTCTTCCGGAAATCATCGTGCTCTTTTTTATGCTCTATGTATTCCGGAAACTGGTACCGTCGCATAAGATTTTCTTCTGTCTCAAAATGATATTCCGCGTAAGCGATGAGCTCTTGAATAATCTCCGCAAGGATGCTTACAGAACGATTTTGCTCAACTGCTTCAAAAAGGACATCCAGCAACACAGCAATCTTTTGATGCTGCAAATCAATTTCCGCGATATTCACGCTATAGGTTTGATCCCAAATAATATCTAACATAAATCAAATTGTAAGTTTAAAGAAATTCTGCCGAACATCTTCTGCGGACGCATGAAGGGCTTTGCGCTCGGCTTCAGTTAAAGTAATTTCGACGATTTCTTGAACTCCTTCGCGGCCGAGCTTAGCCGGCACACCGCAATAAACGTCTTTTAACCCGTACTGCCCTTGAAGGTAAACACAAGACGGTATTGTTTCTCGTGTATCTTTCAGAATGGCACGAACCATTCTGACTGCCGAAGAAGACGGCGCATAATAGGCGCTCCCCGTTTTAAGCAGCTTCACAATCTCCGCGCCGCCATCCCGTGTGCGTTGGTTAATTTGTGCGATTCTTTCCGGAGTTAAAAGTTGAGTGATGGGTTTACCATGAACCAAAGTATAATCCGGCACCGGCACCATCTGATCGCCATGCCCGCCAAGCACAGTGGCCTTTACATCGTTGGGCTTGCATTTTAATTCTTCGGACAAAAAATAAGCATAACGTGCGGAATCAAGTTCTCCTGCCATGCCAATCACCCGTTCGGCCGGAAATCCGGATTTTTTGCAAGCAAGCCAAGTCATGACATCCAAAGGATTGGTGACCATCACAATAATCGCACGGGGAGAATATTGGGCACATTCCGTGACGATCCCACCCACGATCTCCGTGTTTTTAAACAAAAGATCATCGCGGCTCATGCCAGGCTTTCTGGCAAAACCTGCCGTAATGACGATCACATGGGAATCTGCCGTGTCCTGATAACGATTGGTTCCAATCATGCTTGAGGAAAATCCCTCAACAGCCGCAGATTGCATGATATCAAGCGCTTTGCCTTGAGGCAGTCCTTCCACGATATCGACAAGCACCACATCTGCAAGATCCTTTTCCACGATCCGCTGTGCGGCGGTGGCTCCGACAAATCCAGCTCCGACAACTGTTACTTTGGCTTTTCCCATGATTAACCTTTCATCTTTCGAATAATGGCCTGTCCCATTTCTCTGGTCCCGACAGCCGTAGGATCATTTCGATCGGCTTTCATGTCATAAGTAACATCCTTGCCCTCGCGAATCACATCGGCAATGGCTTTTTCTAATTTGTCCGCCGCTTGAACTTCTCCGAGATATCGCAACATTAAAACGCCCGATAGGATGACTGCCGTTGGATTAACCTTATTAAGCCCTTTATATTTCGGTGCGGAACCATGCGTTGCTTCGAATAACGCCCCGTTCGTTCCAATATTCGCACCCGGCGCAACACCGAGCCCGCCAACCAATCCGGCGCAAAGGTCCGAAAGAATGTCGCCATAAAGATTCGGTAAAACAAGCACATCATACATCTCCGGTTTCTGAACGAGTTGCATACACATATTGTCCACGATTCTGTCCTCAAACTCGATATCCGGATATTGTTTGGCCACTTCGCGCGAGACCTCAAGGAAAAGTCCGTCCGTGAATTTCATAATGTTTGCTTTATGCACGGTTGTTACTTTTTTACGTTTGTATTGCCGGGCATAGTCAAAAGCAAATTTCACAATACGCTCTGTTCCGGCAATAGAAATCGGTTTAATACTAATGCCGGAATCCGGCCGGATTTTACGTTTCGAAAGTTTTTCGATCTGATGGATAAGCTCCCCTGCTTCCGCGGTCCCTTTTTGAAATTCGATTCCCGCATAAAGATCTTCCGTATTCTCGCGGACGATCACTAAATCGATATTCTTATAACGGGAACGGACACCTTCATACGACTTACAAGGACGAAGACACGCATAAAGATCAAGCTCTTTACGAAGTGCCACATTCACCGACCGGAAGCCCGTTCCGACAGGGGTTGTGATGGGTGATTTGATCGCGATCTTGTTTTTACGGATCGACTCGATCACGCGGTCCGGAAGCGGCGTGCCTTCGGTTTTCAGAACGTCCACTCCTGCTGTCTGAATATCCCAATCAAATTTAATTCCGGTTGCTTCAAGGCATGCCTTGGCAACTTCGGCAAGCTCGGGACCGACACCATCCCCCGGTATTAAGGTAACACGATAAGATTTCATGCGAACTCCTTGATCTTTTAGGTTATCATGACTTATGAGAGCATTGCAGCAAGATACGTCATCGGTTAGAATGCGCCGTCACTACAACCGGCTCATCAAAAGGACTTACATTTTATATGAAGAACGCCAAAATTAAAAGGACACTGTTAGAAGCCATCGAGAAGGCCGGACATCTCATAAAATTGAATTTCGGCAAGAAACAGAAGATCACAAAGAAGGGTGAATTCAACCTAGTAACCGCCATTGATAAGGCTTCGGAAAAAGTGGTCGTCGACCTTATTCTCAAACGCTTCCCAAACCATTCCATACTGGCTGAAGAATCCCCGGCGGTAAAGGGCTCGGACTGCCAGTGGATTATTGATCCCATCGATGGCACCACAAATTTTGCGCATGGTTTTCCGCTTGTTTCCGTATCGATAGGTTTTGAAAGAAACGGGCGGCTTGAAATGGGAGGCGTCCTGGACCCAACCCGAAATGAGTTTTTCTTTGCCGAGCGAGGCAAGGGAGCCTTTTTGAACCATAAAAGGATCCACGTCTCCAAAGTAAAAACGCTTTCAGATGCGCTGGTGGTGACCGGTTTTCCTTATGACCGTAAAAAAAATCCGAATGACTATCTTGCTATGTTGCGTGCTTTCCTCACTCGTGTCCAGTGCATCCGGCGCACCGGTTCCGCAGCGATCGATCTTTGTTATGTGGCCAGCGGTCGTTTTGACGGTTACTATGAAATGAAGCTCAATCCATGGGATAAAGCCGCGGGGATGCTCATTCTCAAGGAAGCAGGCGGTAAGCTTACGGATTTCTCCGGAAATCCTCTGACCTTGGAATCCGTTCAAAACCTTGCTACAAACGGTTTGATCCATAAGGAAATGCTTAAAACCCTTGCGCCCTTTCAGCTTTTAGGCCGATAACCACACGGAGTCTTTATCATGCCTAAAAAAAAATCTGCCAAAATGCCGGCGCCACGCCATACCTGGGCTATCAATCCTAAAACCCGTGTCACTTCATCGAAAAAACAATACGCTCGTACCAGAGCTAAAAAGATCGAAAAGAGTTGGGTGGATGAGTTATTTGATTAGTTGTTTTGATCGGTTTATCCGTTTATGGGTATAAAAAAAGCGCCGGGTTTTGAAGCCCGGCGCTTTTAAAACAATTCCTGAAGCAGTAATTATTTACCGCTCAAATTCACATCACTCGGAATCGGAATATCCGCAGGAATCGGGAAGGTGACCAAATGAACGGCACCAAGAACCGTCGTAACTCCCGCATCGATCAACCCCTGGCCAACACCCTGCCAAACGTTTTTGCCGGCAGAAGAATAATCGTTAGGCGTCGAGATGATCTTGGTCCAACCGAGAACCGTATTGGTCAAACCATATCCCAGTTTCCCAACAGCTTTCTCACCGTAAGTTTTGCCTTCCGTCCACGGACTCGCCGCAAAAGCTAACGGGGCGAGAAACATGGCAAATACAATCGCTAAACTGATGATTTTCTTCATTGCTTTTCCTCCTTGGTTTTTAAAGCCTTGGATATCGCGTTGCCGACTGAATTTATTTTGCCAGAACTTGGCACTGTCGACAAGCACTAATATTCCTGAAATGTATCGTCTCCTAGATTTGTTTCTTAACCTTTTTTTTGAGAAATCTTGCCGCTTTACCTTGAGACCTATATGATATCGCCATGAACGTCTTCTTTAAACGGCAATATCTCCGCAAAAAACTTCGGCAATGGTACCATCTTCACAAGAGAGATCTTCCCTGGCGAAAGACCCTGGATCCTTACAAAATCTGGACTTCGGAAATCATGCTCCAACAAACCCAAGTCGCCACCGTGATTCCCTACTATCAAAAGTGGGTGAAAACCTTTCCCAAGTTGGAAACCTTTGCTAAAGCCCCTTTATCAAAAGTGCTTAAACTTTGGGCCGGCCTTGGTTATTACCGCCGAGCTAGAATGTTCCATAAAGCTGCGCAATATGTTAAAAAAAATCTTGGTGGCAAAATTCCAGGAAAGATGGAGGAGCTTCGTAAATTGCCCGGCATTGGACGATACACCGCCGGCGCTATTGCAAGCATCGCATATAATGAAACAGTGCCGGTTTTAGACGGCAACGTTATACGGATTCTAACGAGAATCTTCGGGATCTCTCAAAATATTGACCGTCCAGCCACGATTGGAAAGCTTTGGAAGATCGCCGAGACGTTGCTTCCAAAAAAAAATCCCGGTGATTTCAACCAAGCGCTTATGGAGTTAGGCGCCACCCTTTGCTTTTCGTTAAATCCGGAGTGTTCCCGATGCCCGGTAAGAACATCCTGTATTGCTCACAAAAAAAGGCGGGAGATCTTTTATCCGGTCCGTTCCAAGAGAGAAAAATATGAGAAAATTCTCATGACAGCATTGGTGGTTCAAAATAAGAAACTTGAGGTTTTCATCGAAAAACAACCCGAACAGGGACGATGGGGTGGGCTTTGGATGTTCCCTTTCTGGACAAGAAAAGAGGATATGCTACGAGCATCCTCAAAAATTTGTTGTCAATTACGTCATTTTCTAACTCTTCAACACGCTTTTACAAAATATCGAATTCGTCTTGAAGTCTATAGGGGAGATTTTAAGAAAAAAGGAATCCAAAGGAGGCGAAATTGGCGATGGATATCAATCAGGACATTAAAGGATCTTGCGATTCCTTCCCCGCATAGAAAGATTGCGGAAAAATTGTCTCTGGAAAATTCTTTGGAGAGCGGCCTTTTTTCCCCAAAAAAGACCGCATCGGTCAATAACTTCTAAACCAATAAAGACTTGCGTCTCGACTCACCTAAGCTGTTATCAAAAGGATAACTATTCGGAGTCCACAGGTCTATTCTTGATTCATACGCTCCATAAGCCATTTATCCAGCACGTCTTTCTTGAAACGCCACTGCCCGCCGATCTTCGTTGCAGGAACTTCATTTTTCTTCAAAAGACGGTAAATCGTTACGAGATGAAAACCGAGATACTTCGCCGCTTCTTTAGGCGTCATAATCTGGGTTCTTTCCCGCCTCGGATACTGGAAATCCTGATTTTGCTCTTTGGCTTGTTCCATTCTGGTTCTCCTTGTTTATTATTGCTATTTTTGAGTTCTATTTAGCTATATACTACATCATAAACTACTCTATATTTTATAAATTGTCAATAGTTGCTAGTTTTTACTATTTTCCATTAATTTTGTAACCGTAAATACAGTAATAGGTTACAAAAAAATGGCTGTTTAAAAATAAAATAATATTGATTGTTATTTTTATTCATTGTAGTATCTATGCATTACAGGTGCTAAAAAAGCATCCTATGACTTGACAGTCATTTTAAAAAATCTTCAAAAGAGGAGGTTGTTCATGAAAAAATTGAAGGTGTGGTTGGCTCTTGTGATTTGCACTTGCTTGTTGGTTCCGCAAGTATTCGCGAAAGATATTTGGGAACTGGCCTCGTCCGAAACTTACAAGGAAAAAACTGGTGGAATGTTTGTGCGCGGTTTAATTAATGCAGCTACAAGTCCTGTTGACATTCTTGTACAAACCGTGGATAAGACTAAAAGCGGCCCGCCTCTTATCGGAACGCTCACTGGTATGGCTGGCGGTCTAGGTTGCACGGCATTGCGCGCTGGTTCCGGCATTGTAGACGTAGCTCTTTTTTGGGTACCCGATTTCAATGGTTTCCCGGTAAACAAATCTTACCACAATTGTCTGTGTGATCAACCCGAAGTGAGCCAACCGGTGCAGTATGCACAGCAGCCTGTCCAGTACGTATCACCTGTTACTACGCCAACAACCATGATCTCTGAGCCAATCCCTCAGAAACCTATTGTGACGGTTGCCGCAGAACCTGAGCCTGCCACACCGCAACATGTTGTTAAGAAACATACTGCTTACGACTACGTAAAAAAATAAGCGTGTAATTCAGGATAATAAAAAAGCGTAAGGCACTATTTTTTGCCTTACGCTTTTTTATGTTAAAAATCGTTACAGGGCAAGGTCCCGCAAAGCAAACATCGGCGAGTATTGGTACTTTGCAAGGACTTCTGCAGCGCCTTCATTTCGATCTACAAGACAAATCACTTTAACAACTTTGGCCCCAAGTTTCTCGACTTCCTGGATAGCCTTCAAGACAGACCCTCCTGTCGTAATCACATCTTCCACCATGACCACCTTGTCACCTGCTTCAAGCGCCGGCCCTTCGATCATTTTCTGCATGCCATGATCTTTAGCCTCTTTCCGAACGATAAAAGCCTTAATAGGTTTTCCGCTCTGAGAACTTAAGAGGGATACCGCTGCCGCAATAGGATCTGCTCCAAGGGACGGTCCCCCAATAGCATCCACGCCTATAGCTTGGATCATATGGAGAATCAATTTAGCCGTAAGAAAAAGACCTTGGGCACTAAGTGTTACTTGTTTGCCGTCAATGTAATAGTTTGATACCTTCCCAGAAGCCAGCGTCCGTTCGCCACGCACCACGGCTTTTTCTTGAATTAGTTTTAACAGCTTTTCCTTAAGCATTAGTTCATCCATGACACGGTAACTCCTTCTTTTCAGTTAATTCTACCCTTGCTTTTCGAGCAACTCAAAACCTTTTCACAGATTCTTCGTGATAACCCTTTGACCATTTGTGCCTCTTTCTGCAGAAGTCCGCTTCTTTTGATCATCCCCCTTGTGGTTTGTAAAATCCTCGGCAGAAGATTTGCTCCCCCTTTTTGATACTCAAGAACCCTTAATGCCTTTGCAAAATGTTTCAATGTGATTTCTGTTTCTCTTTTATTAAGAAAAATTTCTTTCTTTTGAGACTTAGATTGTACCTGCCCCCCCTGCCACTGAGCTAATGAAAATAATATGACCATCACCGCCTGTGCAAGGTTTAACGATGGATAAGCATCGCTTGCGGGAATCGTTACGGCATAGTCGCAAAGCTGCAAATCCTGATTCGCAAGTCCTTTAGACTCACATCCAAAAACAATACCCACTCTGTGACGCCTGGACTCTCGAATGATTCTGGCGATCGCTTCCTGAAATGAAAGAAAGGAACCGCGTCCGCTACCCCGGCGTCTTGTAGCCCCAACAATAAAATTCAAGTCGCGGATAGCATCTCGCGTGGAAGAAAACACCTTGGCGTGCTTGAGAATATCCGCTGCGGACATTGCCATTTTCTTTCCTTTGGACCTCCACGCACGCGGTGGTCGCACGAGGCGAAAATCACAAAAACCCATGTTTTTAATCGCCCGGGCAACAGCTCCGATATTATCTGCATTTTCGGAAGCAACCAGGATAATCGCTATATGTTCCGGCTTCATAAAGAACCTTGAGAAATGAAAACTGAAAAAAGATTTTACTCTTTTTGCCAGGGATAATCAGGTAGGTCAAAGCGGCTCGTTATCGGTTTGGGATCGCCGCTTACGTTTACATACCACGGCAAGACTGCCACATCATTAACTCCAGAAACGGCCCGTGTCGTAAAATTCAAAAAGGATCGCGGTAGATAGGTTGCAGGCCAAGCCTTGGGATGCAACTGCTTTTCCGTTTTGAATGTCCGGACAAACTCCCAAGGCGAGCTCAATCCGCTGACAATGCCTCGTTCTTGAACATTCAAAATCTGCTGGAAACCGTTTGTCTTTTTTCCGTCTATATTCTTTTCAGATGTTCCCGCAAAAAGAGTGGCACTTCCAAGTACAAAAAAAATGAGAATGATTAAGGTTATGACTTTTTTCATGCTTTCGCTCCTTAGTTTTTGACAATCAACTTACTTTTTCCATCACCGCTAGAAAAAAACCATCCGTGCCGCTTTCGGGCGGCCATAGTTTAAAAAAATCTTCCCCTTTTTCGCCGTATGGCACCAGGCTTAACTCAGGATGAATGGCAAGAAATTTACCCACAACATCTTCATTTTCCAATGCCTCCACCGAACAGGTAGCATAATATAGTTTGCCGTGTTTTTTGAGATATGGCAAAGCTTTTTCCAGAATCCCGAGCTGTTCGGCTTGCAGATTCAAAAACCATTCTTCCGTAATCTTCCACTTTGCGTCAGGATTCCGGCCTAAAGTCCCCGTCCCAGAGCAAGGCGCATCCACGAGAATCTTATCAAAGCCCTCTTGGGCTATCTTAAGTTCCGGCATGCGTTTTATGTCTGCAGGAAAGATGTTAAAAACACCTGCTCGCTTTGCTCTCTTTTTCAATTCGTCTAATTTGTAAGCACGAAGATCCGTCGCCACAATGCGCCCTTTGTTTTCCATGATGGCCGCCAAAAGAAGGCTTTTTCCACCGCCACCCGCACATACATCCCAAACATTTTCTCCGGGTTTGGGTTCCATTTTTTGACAGATGAGCTGGCTTCCCTCGTCTTGTAACTCAAACCACCCATCTCGAAATGCGTCTGTATCGAACACATTGCGTCTCTCTTTGAGGATTAAGCCGTAATAGGACCGGATGGTTTGATTCGCTTCTACGCCGTACCGCCGAAACATATCCACTAATTTTTTGCGGCTGATTTTGAGCGTATTGGCTCGAAGCACAAGTAAAGGTCGTTGCACAAAAAAGCCAAGTAACCGCTCTGCTTCATGAGTCCCGAAAGCCTTGACCCATCGCTGGATCAGCCAGAGAGGAAAAGAATAGAGAACGGCCATCATTTCTTCTTTAGACTTCGGATTTTTTGTCTCCGGGAGCAAATGCTGTTGTAACGCGGCATAAATCTTTTCACTTAGTTTAAAAATCTCTTGAAACGCCTCTCGAGTGACAAGACCTTCTTTCGCTGCGGCCAATAAACAGAACCTCTCCGCTCTTTCAAGAGCGTTTATGAGAGAATGCGGGTTTATTTTTTCAAACCATGCTTCAAGAAAGGTCTTATGCCGAAAGGCAGCAAAGATTGTCTCGGAAAGAAATTTTCTGTCCCGTGAGCCGAATTTTTTACGATGCTGATAAAAATAACGGGAAAGCCACCGGTCTGCCGCTTGAGAATCTTTTTCAATTCCCTGCCAGATTTCCCCGGCAACATGTAATTGAGAAAAGAGAAGTCTTCGCTGATTATCCTTGAACATCGCTTCACACCTATAAGTAAAAAGGCCTGATCATAAGATCAGGCCTTTATGGAAAATTTTTAGGAGCAAGAAAATCAGGATTGCTCGCCTGCTTTTAAAATCCTTTGACGAATATCAGATTCACGATCGAATCGGTTTTGACGAGACATGTCTAAAGTCCGCTGAGCCGATGAAAGCTGCTGCTGAATATACGGGTCATTTTTATTGCTTCGAGCCGTTTTGAAAGCATCCGCGGCACTCCAGGCGTGATTGGCAATTAAGGGCCCAAGACCCGCCCAAAAAATTCCTCCTGTCGTTAGAGTTGCCAAAAGAATCGTTGTGGTCACCGCAGCGACTTCAATCCCCGCCATGATCTTTGTCTTTGTGGAACCGATTTGACCGTTCATAGCTTGACCCGTGGTCGGCAGCAATAGCGAAGCTCCAAATTCTTTCATACCCTCCGCAAAAACTGAAGGGGTCATGGTCGCAAATATCATTAAAAAAGCTAAAGAACAAGCGCATATTTTTTTCATGGCGTTTTCTCCTTAAATGGGCGATTTTTTAACCTTTTATTTTAACGGTTTTTTCCTCAAAACCTTTACCCCCGTTGAAACTGCCTTGCTTCGAGAAAATCCAATTAACGAAGTTTATAATTCGCCCAGTCACGGCTCAAAATGCGCTCCGTCAAGTCTTAATCCGGACAGATTGTCTATTTAGGTTTTGAAAGGTTTTCCGAACTCCAATTTGAAAGTACTTCCGCAAATAACCGGACTCCAAAACCGGTAGCTCCTTTGGGGCAATCAAATCGGTTTTGCGAACAATTTGCCATTCCGGCAATATCCAAGTGCACCCAAGGTATCCCCGCAGGCACGAATTCTTTGAGGAACATCGTGGCGGTAATCGTTCCCGCATATCCGTCGCCGACATTCTGAAGATCTGAGTGATGAGATTTGATACATTCGCCGTATTCATCCCAAAGGGGAAGTTGCCAGCAGCGTTCGCCTACTTTTTCACCGGCATCACGGATGGTATCGATAAGCTTTTGATCTGTTCCGAGGATCCCGCAGGTTTTATCGCCAAAGGTATGATGGCACATCCCGGTAAGAGTGGCCAGGTCGATGATCGCATCCGGTTTAAATTCTTCACAGTAAGACAAGGCATCCGCAAGAATCAAACGACCTTCCGCATCCGTGTTCATCACCTCAACGGTTTTACCATTATACATTTTGATAATGTCGCCGGGTCGTTGCGGGTCATTCGCAACATTGTTTTCAACGGTGGGCGCCAAACCGACGATATGGAGCGGCAGCTTCAAATCAGACACAAGGGCCATGGTCGCCACAACCGTGATCGCACCGGATTTATCGTATTTCATCTCTTCCATGCTTTTGGAGGGTTTTATGGAAATGCCCCCCGTATCGAACGTCACGCCTTTCCCCACAATGCAGACGGTTCCGTTTTTGGCATAATGCTCACCGTATTCCAAAATGATCAACGCCGGCGGCGTTACGCTCCCTCGGTTAACCGCAAGAATACCGTTCATACCCTTTTTTTTGAGCTCTTCCAAGCCAAAGATCTGACATTTGAGATTTTTGTCTTTCGCAAGTTTTTTGGCTTCTTCCGCAAGTTTCGGGGCATTCATCATATTTCCCGGTTCATTATTTAGATCCCTCGCAAAAAGAACCGCCTTCGCTATTTTTTCAGAATGAACGATCAAAGAGCGCAAACCTTGAAGCTCCTCTTTTTTTTCAAGCACAAGCTCGACAGATTCAGGCGCTTTCGGAGGATCATCCTTTTTCTTGGTTTTGTACTTGTTGAAACGGTAAGTGGCAAGCAGGGAGGTTTCTGTAAAAATGACCGCCGCTTGCGCCGCAGAAATCCCTTCAGCCAAAAATGAGTCTAAAAGGACGCGAACCTTCAAGGCCTTTCGGCTGTTCGCGAGTCCGGCTAAAACGCCTGCCGTTTTCCTCAGAGAAGCAACTTTAAAGTCCTTTTTTTCACCAAGCCCCACAAGCATAACTTCCGGCGCCTGCCGATAGGTTGTTTGAAAAGAGGTCAGAACTTCGTTTGTCTTTCCTTCGAATCGTTTTTTGGAAACAGCTTCTGCCGCAACTTTATAAAAAGCCGGTTCGGTCTTTTTGATTGTTTTAAAATCTTTGTCACCTTTAAAACAACCCACCACAAAAAGATCTGCTTTGGGTGCTGAACGTGAAAGCAATGTGGATGAAATTTTCATGAATACCTCCTCAGAATTATTTTATAAAAGTTTAAGATGGCTTGAAGAAAAACAGTTTTATTGCGATCACCACTAAGTAGACGGCAAAAAGGCGCTGAAGCATTATCGCGTCGAGTTTTAAAGAAAGTTTTGTTCCAATCCAGACCCCCAGAATGCTGAATAGGCCCAAAATAATAGCTGCTTTCCAATCCACCATTCCGGCTCTTCCATGAAAAAAAGCTCCGGCGAGCGCTGTAAAGATGATGATCAAAAGCGAGGTACCGATCGCATGATGCGAGTCAAACCCCTTCAGCAGCATCAAGAGCGGCACAAAGATAGTCCCGCCCCCTATACCGAAAAGTCCTCCCAGAAAACCTCCTAACAACCCTACAAGCGCGATGCCCATTTTCTTCCCCTTAATGCCCGGCCTTGTTCAGCGCCATATTTACAAGTTTATCCACATATTTGATTTTCGCGTGTTCTCGCGGGACATGAAAATAAGTGACACGCTTAAATTGCTTCTCTTTGGCTTTCACTTCCGCAAAAAGTGGCTTGAGATGTTCGGCCTTGAGTTTGTAGATGCCGGAAAGCTGTCTGGCAACAAGTTCGCTGTCCAAAAAATAATCTGCCTCTTCAATGCCAAATTCCGAAGCCAGCGTTAACCCCCGGATCACAGCGGTATATTCAGCGACATTGTTGGTTGCCTCACCAATCATCTCTCCGTGATCGCTGATTTTTTCGTCTTTCTCGTCGCAGATCAGAACACCGATCGCTGCGGGTCCCGGGTTTCCGCGAGCACCGCCGTCAGAATAAATCTTGGCTTTTTTAAGAGGCTTCATTTTTTCTCGTCATCAGCAGAACGTTTGAAATTTTGCCCCTTATGATAGGCCTCGAGTTGTTCCAGTTCTTTTTGGAGGGTACGAACGCGATTCTTTAGTTCTTTTACAGGATCGGGCAGATCGCCATGTTCAAGGTCAACTTCCGTAACTCTTTTACCGTCGATCCGCACGATTTCTGCTGGCACACCGACTACGGTGCAATCATCCGGAACGGGATGAATGACTACCGAGCCGCCACCGATTTTTACATGATTGCCAATTTTGATATTGCCAAGCACCTTCGCACCGACACCAACGACCACATGATTTCCAAGCGTCGGGTGTCTTTTGCCACGTTCTTTCCCGGTCCCGCCGAGTGTCACGCCTTGATAGATTGTCACATTTTCGCCAATTTCCGTGGTTTCTCCGATGACCACACCCATCCCATGATCAATGAAAAAACCTGGAGCAATGCGAGCTCCTGGATGGATCTCAACACCGGTCAAAAATCTGGCAAACTGTGAAATAAACCGGGGAATAAACGGTATTCTCAGAACATATAAAACATGGGCCAATCGGTAAAACAACACGGCATGAAATCCGGAATAAAGCAGTATGACCTCCAGAACTCCAAGCGGTGTCCTGGCCGCCGGATCACGTTCAAAGCATGCCTTAAAGTCTCGATAAATAGCGTAAAAGGGGTTGGTCATGGAGAGTATTATTTCATTTTATCGAGGAAAGTCAATCGAAGGTACGGAAAACCTAAACACTAAAGCGGAAAAGCATAACATCGCCGTCTTGTGTTTCGTATTCCTTGCCTTCAATGCGAAGTAGGCCTTTTTCTTTAACAGCCGCTTGGGAGCCGTATTTCAGGAGGTCTGCACATCGCATCACCTCAGCACGGATAAATCCCCGCTCAAAATCAGAATGGATCACGCCTGCGGCCTGAGGTGCCTTGCTCCCCTTTCGGACGGTCCATGCGCGAACTTCTTTTTCCCCAGCCGTAAAATAAGTGATGAGATCAAGAGCTTTGTAACCCGCATGGATCAGAGCATTGAGACCGGGTTCCTCAAGGCCGAGCTCTTTGAGAAATACTTGTTGGTCTTCCTCAGAGAGATCGATCAGTTCCGACTCAACTTTACCAGAAATCACTACTGTCTGAGAATTTTCCGCTATAGCACGTTTTTTAACAACCTCTACCCACGGCCCGCCAGTCGGAAGATCTTTTTCCGCCACATTCGCGCAATAGAGCACGGTCTTAAGCGTGATAAACGCCATATCCTTTACCAACTTTTTTTCTTCTTCGTTCAGACCGATCCTTCGAAGCGGAGTTCCGGCTTCGAGTGCTTTTTTGGCTTTTTCGTAAACCGGCATTTTTTCTTTAGCATCTTTGTCGCCCGTGCGTGCGAGTTTTTCGGTCTTTTCATACCGCGCATTGATCGTATCAAGATCTTTGAGACATAATTCTGTATCAATCACATCCATATCACGCTCCGGATCAATCCCTCCTGAGACATGAACAATATTCGGATCTTCAAAACAACGGACAACATGGAGAATGGCTTCGACTTCTTTAATGTGCCCGAGAAACTGATTACCAAGACCTTCTCCCTTGGAAGCACCTGCCACAAGTCCCGCGATGTCATAGAATTCGACAGTTGTGGGGGTGGTTTTTTGAGGTTTATAAAGTTTACTTAGTTCCCAGAGACGAGGGTCTGGCACGGGCACCATGCCAACATTGGGTTCGATGGTGCAAAAAGGATAATTCGATGCCGCAGCATGCGCCTTGGCAATCGCATTAAAAATAGTGGATTTCCCGACGTTGGGAAGCCCGACAATGCCGCACTTGAAACCCATAATTCCTAACACTCCTTCCATTTTGTAAAAACTAAAAAGTATTGGGACTATATCAAAAAAGCAGCGTATCTACAATCTCAACGTGTTTTCAGCAAATCATTCATAAAGGTTTTAGACGTCAATTTTCCATTTTATAAATGTTTAAAGCAGGTAAAACTTGCTTTTTCGAATCCTTTTTGTAGAGAGAATTATAAAAAAAAAGCATAGCACTATTGACAAATTTAAATAATATGAATATATTTTATGATGAATATGAATATTTTAACATTTTCTTTCTCTTCGAAAAAGTTTAAACGCCTTGCGGCGTGCCTCATGCTTCTTTCGCTCCTTCTGCTTGCTACTCACCAATATCCGGCTTCAGCAGAATGGCAGAAGCCCATTCAGCCTTCCATAGCCGGAGGGGCGCTGACATGTCTGACTCTTCATCCTTTGGAACAATCAAAATTTCTTGTTGCATCCAAAAGCCAGATTTTCGAAAGCAGCAAAGAAAATGCCTGGCTGTTACTCTGGTCGGCTGCTGATCCTCGAACTCCGATCCAGAAATTAGTCACATTCCCCATTTTGCCGGAGCAGGTTTTTGTCCTTACTTCCAACGCGCTTTTTATGGGAAATTTAAAGGACCGTTCCTGGCAAATGGTCTACAAAGACACAAATAAGATCCTTTTATCGTTTGCTGTCCACCCACAAAATCCGAATCACTGGTTTCTAGGGACGCAAAAAGGACTCTGGGAAAGTGAAAATGCCGGGAAGACATGGTACCACTCTCAGGTTTTTTCACGATCCGTTTCTGTCCCTCTTTTATTTTTTGACCGAAACCGCTTATTTCTTGCGGATGATAGTTCTCTTTATCTTGCTTTCGCTGAAAATAAAGAGAACGCCACGGAGAAAGCGGGATCTGTCAGTTTTCCTCAGGCTCGTATTATTTTTAGCATACCGAAAAAGGAACTTGACGCTCTTTCGCAAGACTCATCCCAAAATGATGATAATGCTGATGAGATGTCGCTTTACCCGCTCAAGATCCGGCATATAATCCGAGCGAAGCCAGGACAATCTCTTTTCCTGGCAACTCAGGAAGGCGTTTTTGAAAGTTTAGACGAGGGCTATCATTGGTTACCGCTTTCTCAAAGCGGTCTCCAGAGTTTGTTCATTTATGAGCTCGCCTATTCCGAAAAAGAGCAAAAGCTTTTCGCCGCTACAGACAAGGGAGTTTACGCCTACGAAACAAAAAAGCATTGCTGGCAAAAACTTTCCGAGGGCCTTGCCAAAGATAAAACACGGAGTATCGCTGTTTTAAATGAAAATGAACTAATTGCGATCACGGCGGAAGGATTTGTCCAGCATCCCCTCGAAGGATTCCGTCCAGAAGTCGGCCCCGGGGTTTTGATTTATCAGCCTTCCCCCAAGATTCTTTTTTTGTTTAAAAGGCTGATTGAGCTTGAACCCAATGCGCGCGAACTGCATAAAAAAGTCATTCGCTATGCCAATGTTTCGAACGGAAAAATCAAACGCTGGCATATGACCTCCAGACTCGCCGGTCTCGTTCCAACCGTTTCCTACGGCCGTGATTTTTCTTCGGCAAATAATATCGATCTTGACCGTGGTGGGACCAATGATGCAGACCGTTTTATCAGTGGCCCCAATGATACCAATTCAGGCTGGGACGCTCGGGTCGCATGGAACTTGGGAGATGCGATCTATAGTTCCAACCAAACCTCGATCGACTCAAGAGAAAAAATGATGGTAGAGTTGCGCAACGATTTGCTCTCGGAGGCAACCCGAATTTATTATGAAAGAAGGCGGCTGCAAATAGGTCTTATCTTCAACCCATCAACTTCGGAACAGGATCACTTAGAAAACCTCTTGCGCTTGGATGAATTGACGGCATTGCTGGACTCACTCACAAATGGCTTTTTTACCGAACGTCTGGAGCGGATTTATGATGAACATCCGGAGCTGAATACGCTGTGGATCTTTCAACAAAATAAGGAGAAATAAAATGAACGAGCAACGTTTTCGGACTACGGACCACAAACCAAAAAACCACACGCCACAAAGCCACAAGAAAAATTTTAATGAAGATAGTTTTTGGGAGCAAAAAAGAAGTCCTGTTACGCAGAATTCGGAAACGAAAACATCTTATGAAAAAGGCTATAAAAAGCTCATCGCTTGGCAAAAGGCTGATGAACTGGCTTTTCAAATTTATAAAGCCACGGATTCGTTTCCTCGAGATGAAATTTACGGGGTTCGTTCTCAGTTACGTCGGGCGGCTTTGTCGGTACCCACGAATCTCGTCGAAGGAAATGGGCGGCAAAACCGAAGGGAATTCAAGCAATATGTCAACATTGCCCTTGGATCACTTTCTGAAGTCGAATATTTACTCGATTTTTCCCTAAGACTGGGGTATTTCGATGAGGGGCTGTATGAAAATCTTGCAGATATAAGAAATCATTTGGGCGGCTTGCTCTGGAATTTGTATAAAAGCATTTCGGATTAAATCAGATCTTGTGGCGTGTGACCTGTATCTTTGTGACCTATGTCGCTTTCCGACATTCAAAACAAAGAGCAAGGATCGAGTCCCTTAAAATATTAACGGGTTGTTTCGTTGATCGTTGTCCGTTGCGCGTTGTGCTATCGCCTGGTCACTCTGTCCAAGCGAAGTTGACCGCAGGCCCCCTCGACTTCTTGTCCCGCCGTCTTTCTGAATGTGGACCGAACCTTTTCTTTTTCCAGAATACTCCGAAAATGTTTCATCTTTTCTTCGGAGGGGGCTTTCCAGGTAATCTCCCGAATCGGGTTGTAAGGAATGAGGTTAATCTTGGCTTGGAGCGGTCTTGCGATCTTGGCCACCGCTTTTGCATCTTCTTCGGAATCATTCATACCGTCGATCAGGGTGTATTCAAACGTAATATCGCGTTTCAGATCCTCATGGATTTTATAAAGCGTTGCGAGAAGTGCTTTAAGCGGGTATTTCCGGTTATAGGGAATCAACCGGCTCCGCGTTTCATCGAACGGAGAATGAAGCGAAACCGAAAGACGAATCCGGCCGTCGGTGCGTTTGACGAATTCGTAGATTTTTTCCGGAACACCGGAGGTTGAGACTGTGATCTTTCGGCCTCCCATTTCAAATCCCCATGGGGCGGTCAGGATTTCCAACGCTTTCATCACCTCATCAAAATTATCCAAAGGTTCGCCCATCCCCATAAAGACAACATTTGTGATTTGGCAATGGCTTTTCCTGACGATCCAGGCAATCTGTTCGATTATTTCCCCTGCGGTTAGATTGCGAAAAAATCCGCTCTTGCCGCTCGCACAAAAAGGACATCGGACCCTGCACCCAAGCTGGGTGGATACACATACGGTTTTGCGATCTCCTTGGCGGATAAGAACGCTTTCGAGAAAATGGCCGTCATGGGTCTTGAAGAGATATTTAGTAGTTGGGTTTTTGGCATTTTCATATTCTTCGGCGAGTTCGAGGCTGGCCAAAAAATATTTTTCAGCCAGTTTATCGCGAAGATCTTTCGGGATATTTTTTAATTCGTCCCATGAGCGGACATGGACCCGGTACAACCACCGCAGCAATTGTGCGGCACGATACTTCGGAGCCTCAAGAGACTCCATGATTCCTTCTGCCTCTTTCAGGTTCAGGCTATAGAGAGATTTCATGCAAAGACAAACGGAGCTTTTGATCGTAAAAAAGAGACGCGAGCTGCTCAGCTGCGGCTAAATCCATTTTTTGATTTTCATCCAAACCAAAAGAGCGACCGTAGTGAAAAACATGAGTCCAATCGAAAAAACATACCCGTGCTCCCACTGTAATTCCGGCATGTGCTTGAAATTCATGCCGTAAAGGCTCGCGATAATCATGGCCGGCATCGCAATCGTAGCAAGAACGGTCAAACGTTTCATAACTTCATTGAGTTTGGTGGACGCATAAGAAAAATAAACCTGTAAAATACTGTTCAAAGTATCATGATAGCTTTCCGCCATGCTGCTGATGCGAAAGAGGTGATCATAAACATCGCGGAAATACATGAGATTTTTTGTTTTAATCAGAGGCGATGGATTCCTTGTCAGATAGTACAACGTGTCGCGTTGAGGGTTGATAATGCGCCGCAGCATGAAGATATCCTGTTTTACTTGAAGCAAGGTTTGAAGATAGTTCGAAGACCCATTCTTGAACATGTGTTTTTCCAGCTCATCGATCTTGATATCATAATCATGAATCACCGGCAAATAACCGTCTACGAGATGGTCTAGAACGGAGTGAGCGAGAAGATCGGCGGTTCCTCCCATAAGCGTCTGCGTTTTTTTGAGAACGGCATCCTGAACCTGCGTCACCCCGGCAATGGGATCTTTGTGAAAGGTAACGACATAATTGGGCCCCACAAAGATATTAAGCTCAAGAGTTCCGAGTTCTTTCTGTTTCCCCTTTTCAAACATTTTCAACCCGTGCACCACAAGAAAGAGATATTCCCCATAGTCATCAATCTTGGGTTGAGACTGGTCGTTGATACAATCCTCGACTGCCAAGGGATGAAAATTAAATATCTCGACTAGTGTGTCGCTTTCAAATTCCGTGGGATTCTCAAAATCGACCCATAAGAGACCGGTTTTATCCCCAAGGACTGAGAACATGCGTTCTCGTGAAATGTTTGTTTCGAGTTCGGTCCCTTTTTTATAAAAGAAATTTTTAATCATGATTGCCCGGCGCTCCTTCTTGTCAAATATTTAAAGGATTCTATCACTGCTTTGTATGAACAATCAAAGTCTTTAAGAATGAATTTTGTTTTTCTTCCCGCATGATTACCTTATAATCTTTTATCGACTAGGGAGGCGGAATGCCTAAAAAAATTCTAATCATCGATGATGAGCCGGAAATTTGCTCCATGGTGACCGAGTTTCTCATTGACGCGGGATATGCCGCTTTTTATGCGCTCAACGGGCCCGAAGGACTTTCCATGATTGAAAAAAATCTTCCGGATCTACTTCTTTTGGATATCGGTATGCCGGGCATGGATGGCCTGGAGTTGATGCGCGAAGTCCATGAAAAATACCCTTCCCTTTCCGTCATCGTTCTGACGGGTCACAAAGATACGGACACCGTCAAAAGAATGCTTGAATACGGCGTTTGTGAATATCTGACCAAACCGATTAACCTCGAAACCCTGCTGGATCAGTTTGTCCGCGATATTATTGGACCTCCACAAGCATCGTCAAAAAAATAATAGCCGGCCTCAGAACCGCTCCGGGCTTCTGCGGAGCTTCTAAAAATTATAATTATAATATTTTCTTCTAAAATATCCGGCGTGAAACTATCTTTTGTGGATTATTGAAAGGTTAGAAATTTTTTGGAAAATCCAAAAATGAAGGCGCTTTTACTGTTTGGATATTTTTACTTATTGTGATTTTTCACAAAATCACGAATGGCCAGACGGTCCGTTTCCTTGATCTTCAGAAATTCAACTCCGGAGCGATAGAGGTCTTTCTCAAGAAAGCCTGTATGCCGTACTTGTCCCTCAATGGAAATAAGAAGGTCCTTTTTGCCAGGCATAACAAAATCCATCTTGACTATGGTGTTCATTGGAATACCTTCCATAAAAGTGAGCAGCATCGCTCCACCTTCCGATATATCAGAGATCTGTGTCTGAACGCCGACTACGGCATTGCGAGCCTGACAAAAATAGCGGGTCACCGCATAAATACGCACCCGGACATATTTTCTTCGTTCATGCGCGCCTAAAGAAGTCAAAGGGCTTTTGGTCATGGTCGTTTTATTTGAAAAATTGAATTCACCTGGTTCTAATAGTTCGTCTTTTTTCTGCCAAGCTTTATGTCGTATTTTACTCTCTTTAACTTTTGAATTTCCGGCACCTCAAAAACAGATACTCTTCGAGATTCCTGGGCTCCGGTTTTTTTACCGGAAATCGTTGCTCTAGGCATTTTTTTCAAACCATCTTGTCATTTCATCGATAAGAAGCGTTGCTTCCTCAGGCTTCAAGAGTTGGTTTAAGAGCCAAGCATTTTGAAATGCCTCTTGTTTGCCGTGATGTTTCCGCAAAGCAAAAAGATAACGGCCTGAATATCTATACCGCTTATTTGCCGTCACGGCTAAAATAAAATTATCTTTATCAAAATTTCCATCCACGGGCTCCACCGTCAAATACAATATAAAGTTGTTCCTGATAAGTAATGGCGTTCCCGAATTTACGGAAAAAGAAACATCCGCAACTTGCTCGTTTAAAATAGCCAAGACATCGACCGGCTCAAAAAACAAGTAGTCTTCAAAATCTTCTTCTTTTCCGTATCGCTGAAAGCTGGGGTCGAGATAATAACGCTCTCCTGTCTGCCGGTTGATGATCGCTAAAACAATATGAGACGAAAAAGGCCTGAGAAAAAATCCCGATTCCGCAGCTCTGACAAAAATAATGGCATAGTCATCTTTCAAAAAAGCTTTTATTTTTTTATACGTATACGCAGCCAGTTCTCCGCAAAGACCATAGCGCCCTTTTTCTAAAATAAGCTCGTTGTTTTTGTCAAATTTATGCACGTTGTGTATGGTCCAGGTCCTTTGATCAAAATTAATGCTTGCCGTTACTTCCGGTTTTACAATCGCATGAAATCCGGAATATTCGAGATGGCTGACTACGTTCATGATTTCTTCATAAAAAGGGAGGCTTTGGGAAGGTTGTCGCTCTGAGTTGAAGGATTTAGTTTCATTTTTTTTAAAATAAAACGAACGATAGCTGAAAAAAATCATTGCCCCGATTAAAAAAATCAGTGCGATTCGATAAAAAAAAAGTTCCCTTTTTAATTTTTTATATTCTTCCATCATTTCTCCTCTTTCAAAAAATCCGAATCCTCGCCAAGGCGTTTGAAAAATACATACGTTTTCGTAAAAGGGATATTCAAAATCCGGCGGAAAAGAAAAGACCTCCCAAGAATCAATTTATAATCTTCGCGCCTGCACTAAGATATGCGAAAGCCTTTTGATTATCAAGTGTTTAGGTTTTTCTACTGCGCTGATTATTTTTCGAAGCTTGAAGCCGTTTGTTCCCCATTTAGTCACAAAAAATGGGCTTCAGTGTCGGTACATCCATAATCAGACTATGGCCTCAAAAAAACGGCCCTTCTCAAGATGTTCTATAGCGAGCCGTTTTAGCTTTGCCGTATAGGCTCTTTAAAAGGCTTTTTTGTATCCTGCCGTTGCATCACTTTAAAATACTCGTATTGATTCACAGCTGATAAAATATCACCCTCGCCTCCGGGCATTTTTGAATATGGCTTTTAGAAATAAGATTTCTGTTCAAAAGTCTGCAGGGTTAGCTTAAACTTTTACTAACAGCTTTTGTAAAGGTGCTCCCGTCAATAAATTACCTTTTAGAAAAGGGACGCAAGGGGCGTTTATGTTGAGATTTATTTCAGATTTTACACAATCTAATTTTTGGAATATTTGGGCCATAATTCCCATTATAATGCTCAGCTTCTATTTCTTAAGAAGTAAGCTTCCCTCTCGAACCACTGTGTTACTAATTGGCCTTTTAGTTTTTTTGTTTTTTTATTTACCGCCAGCGTGGAATATCTGGGTCATGACTCCCATGATCCTTTTCAATTTCTATTTCTTAAGAAGTAAGTTTCCTGCTCGAACTATGATGTTGCTAAACGGATTCTTGGTTTTCTTGGCTTTTTATTCCATTTCGATTATGTACAAAGAGAATTTCGCCGCCCGAGCTGAAAGTCCATTAATTTATTCTTGTTTAACGGGAATCGAACTTAATTGCATCTACCCTGGCGATGCCAGATTTTTCCCTTTAACCGGCAAGGAATTTTATCTGATTAAAAAACTAACCTGTTTTCCAGGAGGCTGCCACGCAATCTCTGTTATACAATTATGGCTGGTCATGGTCGGGCTTTTTTTCTTTTTAAGGAAATGGCCTATCGGTTTTCGCCTCTTCGTGATGATCGCCGTTGCAACGATGCCGAGCTTTGTCTTTTGTTTCTTCCGGCTGCTCGCCGGTGAGCGTTGTTTGATTTTTTGGCTCGTTGCTTTATTGATTTGCCTCAGACAATATTTAAAAACGAAATCATCTCTATCGCTTGCCGGCTCCATCATAGCAACTCAATTTGCCCTTTATTACAAAGAGCCTGTTTTTTTATTCATTGGCGGTTTTGCAGGCTTTCGATTGATTTTTAAAATGTTTATGGAGAAGGATTTTTTAAAACAAAAAGGTTTTCGCAATTTTTTGGCAAATCATATTTTGGAAGTCTGCCTGCTTATTCTTAGCGGGGCTTTTTTATTTATTTATGTTTGTACACAGCTGCCGTATCCAAAGTTTGTTTACAGTGACCGCCTGGCTATCGGCGTTTTAAACGTCCTGACTGAATCTTTCTATTCGGATCCATTGATTAGCGTCTTCCTTTTGGCTATGCTCCTGAGAGGTTTCTATTTGATCCGCCAGAAACAATTTCCTGATTTATTTTGGGATGCTTTAGCTTTTGGCTCATTCCTTTATTTCGCGGCTTTTTTAAAACTACAAATCTATCAGGTTTATTATATGGCGCCAGTTGATTTTATTGCCGTTCTGTATTTGAGTCGCTATCTTTATTCGTGGTTTCAACGTAATAATAAAAAATTTTTAGCAGGCATTGTGCTTCTCTTTTTGATAATCGGTTTAGGTCGAAACGCGGCTGCCTCCCTATCTTCTGTCCTCGAAATGAAAAACTTTGTCCTCGGTAAGACTCGGCTTGTCAAGTTTCTTAAGGATTATCTTGAAAATGAACCTTCTCGGAATGCAAACCTGTTTTTTCCCTATTCGCCAAGGAGACTAGCCGGAGGTTGGTCGATCATGGAAATGGGCGCTTTTTTGGAGTTCAAGGGTCTAAAGATCTCCAAGAGTGAAAAACGTGATGATAGGAATGGCCCAAGCATTACATTAAAATGGCCTGTTAAAACTAAGGATGATTTGTGCACCAACTACAGGGATATGAAATGTTTTTATAGCGAGGCTCCAAGCCCTGGCGACTTCATCGTTGTTTTGCCTGACGACGATGTCCTCCCTGATGAACTTTTGAAGCTTCAAACTAAAGCAACGCTTTTATTTCATTATCAATATAATTTTTTTACATTAACAAACAAATTGTCTTCTTTGCTTTTTTTTCATAAAAAAAATAATGCGCATTTAACGCCTAGTTTTTATTTATTTCGTTCAAAAGAATAGCCCTGCCTGAACCAACCCCATGCGCAACCGGCAACACGCTTATTTTCTTCCCGGTTTCAAAATGTTTACACAAAAAAACGGAGAGGGAGGGATTCGAACCCCCGAGACGCTTGCGCGCCTAACGGTTTTCAAGACCGCCGCATTCAACCGCTCTGCCACCTCTCCATTAAAAAAGATTATTGAAAGGTGTGCTGTCCTGGCTGCCTTTAAATCTTAATAAAGCCAGGGCTGTCCAGTTTTTATTGAAAAATCAAAGGCAGACTGGACTGCACTGACCTCCTTAGAGTTTTAAATAAGGTCAGTGCTGCCACCTCTCCGAAAAAGCCAGGAAGTTCAAGTTGAGAAACTCAAAAAGTATTGAAATTTGTCCGGCGTTTTCACTCCACTATTCTGAACTTTAAATCGCGGAGCCATGTTTTCTACCCATATCACCCTTAAAAAGTTTAACGTGTCCTTTTTCATCATTCGCACAAAAAAGATTAATTCACGGCTTCCAAGCGATTTTCCCAATAAATTAATGCCTCATCCATCGCTTTTTCTTTATTTGAAGCCAACTCGCTTGCTGGAATTAAAGATCTCTTATAGATTCGCCCTTCTTTGGCCCCATATTCTTGCCAATGCGCTATTGCTAATTCTCTTGTAGTAATTCCGGCTAACCGAAGATCTTCGTAATTTTCAACGTAAGTTTCCCAATCAAAGTCTTTGGGAAGAGCGCTTGAAGTGTTTTGAGAATGATATTCTTTTTTCATATCAGGCTGAGAACGCAAACGCGAGTTTACCCGGGGATAACTTGTTAATAAAATCATGATAAAAACAAGGGTAATACCCCCGCCAATAACGCCAAAAAAAACCGGGCGTTTTTTAAATTCTTCTTTTTCTAGGCCTTCTTCTAAAAAAAACCTCGTACGCAAAGGATTGTCCATTTCTATCGTTTTTCTTTTCTTAATGTTTTAAAAAATTCCCGCAGAAGAAATTTTGAATCATCTTCCATCACACCGCTAATGACTTTCACCCGATGGTTCAAGCGATCATCATCCGTAATCCGGTAAAGGCTGTGACACGCGCCTGCCTTCAGGTCTCTAGCGCCATAAACGAGATTCGTACACTTCGTCATCACCAAGGCGCCGGCGCACATCGGACATGGTTCCAACGTCACATAAAGCGTCGCTCCTTCCAAAGAACCCCGATGATCTTTTGCTCCGGCCGGTTTTGCCTCGGGCATTTCGCTTAATGCTTCCGAGGCCTGTGTCATAGCGATCATTTCTGCATGGGCTGTCGGGTCACGCAATATTTCCATTTGGTTACAGGCCCGACCGATAACCTTGTTCTTCCACACCACCACAGCTCCCACCGGCACCTCGCCTCTTTCAAGAGCAATGACTGCTTGCTTGATGGCTTCTTTCATGAAATGCTCGTAATTGGGTTTTTCCATATTTTCCTCAAATACCCTGGCACCGCCATTTCAAATACGAACGATGATCAACTAAACCGTGCGGGGAGGGAAAAACGTATTCTTTTTTCTAGTTTTTAATCCTTCGAAATCTTTTTTTATGTGTTCTTCAAAATCTCATATTGGGCCGCGAAAGCATCTTGATGGAACATTTTGACTGTTTCTAATGAAAGATCCGCTAAATTTTTTCCCACCATCGAAAGCTTTTTGAGAATGTCATTGGTCACCGTAATGATGTGACATCCGGAGGCCTCTGCCTGGAAGACGTTCAGCAGCTCCCTGGAACTCGCCCATAATAGTTCCGCATTCGGATTCGGCTTTAAAATTTCAGCGGCCTTTTTCATGTAAGGCATGGGATCTCTTCCGGTATCGGCAATTCTTCCTGCGAACACCGAAACGATTGTTTGAGATCCCGGAGCAATAGCTTTCGCAACCGTTTCGACCTGTTCAAGCGTCAAGATCGCCGTCACATTCAGGAAAAGGCCTTCGCCAGAAAGTTTTTTAATAAGCGGTGCGGAGGATTCGCCTCTTGTGTTCGTAATCGGAATTTTCACATTAACATTACTTCCCCAACTTGCGATTTTTTTCGCTTCGCGCTCCATGACATCAAATTCATCGTCAAACACTTCGAAGGAAATGGGAAGATCGCAGATCTCTTCTAAGACCCCTTTGGCAAAAGCCTCATAATCAGCCACCTTGGCTTTTCTCATCAACGTTGGATTTGTCGTAAAACCTTTTACCACGCCTTCCTTATAAATCTTTTTCATCTCATCAACATCCGCACCATCCGCAAACAATTTAATGTGAAGATCCTTCATGGCTCCCATGGCTATGTCCCTCATTTCGTAGATTCCCATTTGCCGCTCACCATTTTAAGCTTCGGGTGTGTTACTAAAAGATGCCAAATCATCGCCTGAAAAGCTTCCGTCAGCGGGGTGATTGCTTGGGCATCAACCGTCGGGATGAGAACACAGGCATTGGCCGCTTCAGCGGTAAAACCGCCGTCCCGACCAACGATTCCGCCGATAGATGCTCCGACTCTTTGGGCATATTGAAGCGCTCGAACCAGATTCGGACTGATATTTCTTTCGAGATTCCCACCACCAACCGAAAATACAAGGATCATATCCCCAACCCGCAAACGAGAGGTTTTTAACCAGGCTTCGAATACGGTTTCCCATCCTTCATCATTCACGCGCGCGGACAATTCCGACACATTATCGGTCGGGGCATAGGCTTCGAAGCCAGCCAGTTTCCGAAAATCGTTCACGGCATGAGATGCATTCGCGGCACTGCCGCCGACACCTAAAATAAAGAGCCTCCCGCCGCCGGACCGAGTTTTGGCTAGAAGATCAACCAACGATTCAATCGCGTTTTTATCCAGCTGCCCGATCAATTTTACAGCAGACGATAAATAGTCCTGGGTAAAATCAGTCATGTTCAAATTTTCCTCCGTCCTTTACTGCATTCCTATGCGTTCCATAGGGTTGCGACATCTTACCGTTACCCTTTATGCTTCATCATCCATCAGCGTTAAGATTTCTCCGGTTTTTTTAGATGTTCCTCAAGTTCTTTCATGCCGGACAATGAGCCTATCTCAAAAAAACGCTCGGGTACCTCATAGCCTGCTAAATGCCCGCCAGTCAAAAGTTTTTGATAAACATCCGCCAGATCAAAGGGGTGCTCTATGGCATAAGGTTCCCATACCTCCGCACGGAAAACACCCAATCCATAATCAATATATTCCATGAGTGGCGTCCGCTGCTGTTTATTATATGCCAAAATGCGCCCTCCCGAATACTGCACATTACTCCGGTCTCCCATGTCCCGATTGTGAAAAACGGTCATTAAGGCATCCTTCTTGCTTAATACAAAGGCAGTCTCGATCGCCTTGTAATCGCATGGTAAATAGGAGTCCCCGTAGAGGACAAAAAAATTCTCTTCAAGGAGAGGCAAGGCCTTGCGTATCGCACCGCCTGTTCCTAAGGGTCTTTCTCCGTCAAATGAATAGGAAATCTTGAGACCGAATTTTTTTCCATCCCCCGCGAACTCACGGATCAGTTCACCGCGATACCAAGCGCAGATCACAACCTTTTGGATTCCTCCTCTGCGAAGGAGGCGCAGTTGGTGTGCTAAAAATGGTTTGCCCTGGATTTCAATGAGCGCTTTGGGTATTTTTTCAGTCATCGGCCGAAGACGGGTCGCTAAACCTCCGGCTAAAATCGCTACGGGCAAACTCATCCGAGCAGCACCTTCGTGCCTTCAAAGTCGAAGTGAAAACGCACTTCTTCCAACCTGGCTTTAGACATGGCTTGCCGCAAACGCGCGCGTTCCTCAGCATAAAAAAGCAGGAAACCGCCGCCACCCGCCCCGACTAACTTGCCGCCAAGAGCTCCGTTTTTTCGCCCGAGCTCATACCATTCATCAATCTGCGAGTTGCTCATTCCATCCGAACGTTTTTTCTTGTGTTCCCAATGTTCATGAAGCAACGCCCCGAACTCTGCCGGCTTCCCAACTTCAAGCGCTTGACGGCTCCGCGCGCCCATTTCTTTTGTCAGATGTAAATTCTCGATCATCTGTCTGTCCGCGTCATGGCTTCGCTTATTTTGGTCCTTGAGAATGTCTCCGGCTTTACGCGCAAACCCCGTGAAAAACAACAGAAGGTTGTCTTCCAGCGCGAAAAGCGTGTCGATTGATAGGGATAAAGGATAAGCTTTGACCGAATCGCCCGCATTAAATTCAAAGCATGTAATGCCTCCGTAGGCTGCGATATATTGGTCTTGTTTTCCGATGGGCTCCTTCAGTTTGTTGATCTCAATGTCACAGGCCAGACTCGCTAACTCGCTGGGAAGGATCAAGCGCCGGCGGTGCGCAAAAAGCGCTTTGAGCAACGCCGTGGTAAAACTCCCTGAAGAGCCAAGACCCGTACCAGCGGGAATATCCGCCAAAGTTGTAATCTCTACCTGAGGCGTTTTGAATTCCATGAGGGCAAGTGCTTCACGAATAATGGGATGTTTGATATCGGAAACTTCTTTGACATGCTCCAGTTCTGAATACTTCAAAAAAATCCCGGAGGTAAACGGCCGCATGACCGAAACATAAACGTATTTATCGATCGCAGCAGAGATGACAAATCCTCCGTGATCCCGATAATAGGAGGGCAGATCGGTGCCGCCTCCCCCCAGGGTGATCCTCAGCGGGCTACGTGTGATAATCATATCCGGACTCCTTCTCTATTTTTTCAACAATGGCCAATGCTTCACAAGCATCTCGTAAGCTGGCTGCCGGTGCACGACTCAGGCGAATATCTTCCAGAAATTCGGCAAATTCGGTATTCCATGAATTATCCCCCTCCGGGAATTCCCACTTAGTAGTCTCGGGCGGCCCCATCTCTGGAAGCATTTTATAAAAGAAAAGCTTCTCTGCGCCATAACTTCCGCCTAGACCTTCTATGGAGAGTTTCGCTTTTTTTCCATAAATTTCAAATGAAAAAAGGTTCTTCCATTCCGTACAGCTGACATGCAGAAAAGCCACTTGCTGGGCAGGTGTTTGAAGTAGCATGAATCCGTTATCATCCACAGGCATTTTCCAGAAATAAGTATGGGCAAACCCGGAAACTTTGGTAAAGTCACCGAGAAACCATCGCGCAAGATCAATAAGATGAACGCCTTGATCGATCAACTCTCCCCCGCCGGAAAGTTTTGGATCCGCACGCCATTCTTTTTCATAACCGAGCCGACCACCATGCCCATACCGCCCGCGGACAAACATGAGCTCCCCAAGTTCTCCCGCTTGGACCAATTCGTTCGCCTTTTGCAGCGCGGGATGATAACGGTGATTGAAACCTACCCGTATTTTAACATTTGTTTTTTCAGCGGCGGCTATAAGTTCTTTTAATTCTTCACTTGATCGGGCACCCGGCTTTTCCACAAGCACATGTTTGCCGGCCCGAATAGCTTGCAAGGAAATTTTTGTCAAAACGTCGTTCGTGGTTGCGACGATCACGATATCCACGTCTTTTCGTCGAAGAACTTCTTCGACATCAGAAGTAGCGGCGACATTCGAGAAAGGTTCGGCCAGCGCTTTGGCGCGACTGATATCCTGATCCGCGCAGACAACGAGCCGGGCATCGGAAAGTGCCTTGGAGCGTTTCTGTCCGATTCTCCCGCATCCGACAATCGCAACTCGCGAGGACATTACTTGTTCCCCCAGGATTTATTTCGATCTTTTGGAATAATGCGTCGCAAAGTATAAATATCTGTTTTTTTCAGTTCTTCCGCATGTTTCGGAAGGTCCTTCCAAGGGTCCCACACGGCGCTGATAAGCCTGCCGCTGATACCATCGCTTTCGGAGGAAGCCAAGAAAGCACAAAGTTTAGCCCCAACCTCCAAAGAAACACCCCCGTTTTTCTTTTGTTCCAAAGCCTTTTTATAAAATTCTTCTCCAACCGTTTGAGGCCCGGCAGCTAGCACTTCTTCAAGCAATCGGGTATTTAGCGCTCCGGGCGCCACGGAATTGATATCGATATTAAAGTCTCTGCATTCTTCAGCAAGGGTTTCGGTAAGCCTGACAACCGCGGCCTTGGAAGCCGCATAAGCACTCAAAAACGGAAGCGGTACCGTGGCTCCGCCGCCGGAAAGATTGATGATTTTTCCATAACGCTTTTTTTTCATCTGTGCGGTGACGTATTTACAACAATAGAAAACGCCGCATAGATTAATCTGGATCGCCTTGGCCCATTCCCTGCCGTTTAAGGTTTCCACCGGCCCTTTCGGCCCATAGATTCCGGCATTATTGACCAGAACATCCACCCTCCCGAATTTTTTTAAAGCAAATCCTATCAGCTTTTTTACATCCTTTTCTTTTGAAATATCCGCCGTTTCGGCATAGATCTTTTGGTTTATACCCGCAATACTTCTTAGTTTTTTTTGAACTACTAGCAATTTCTTTTTACCGCGGGCACAAAAAAGCACATCCGCGCCTTGTTTGACAAATTCAACAGCAACAGCTTCCCCCAAACCCTGACTGGCTCCTGTGATAACCGCAACGAGACCCTTCAGTTTCATCCCTTGCTCCTTTTTTCGTTTCCTTTTCCAACATAAAAATAATTTTCATTTCCAGAGCCGATCACCTTTAAAAGAAAACCGCCGGGATCAATGACAACTTTATTCATCATTAACTGGATCATTTCCGGGGACATCTCTTGAAGCTCAGGCCATTCGGTTGCAAGGATCACCAGATCCGCATTATCGACAGCGTCTTTGATGTTGCTTTTCAATTTGATTGATCGGGCAAGGTCGGCCGGCAATGTTTTTATGATGGGATCGTATCCATAAACCCTAGCGCCTTCCCCTTTTAACTTTTTAGCCAGTTCGACAGCGAGCGACCTTCGTAGAGTATTAGTTCCGGATTTATAAGTTAGACCGAGGATCGCAATGTTCTTTTTCTTTAAATTTCTAAAAAGCTCATGGCACTTCCATTGAACCCATTCCTTATGCTGAGCGTTGCTTTCACTGACGGCTTTGATAAGATGAGAAGGCAGTTTATTCTTTCGGCTGAGTTTAATTAAAAAATCGACGTCGCGGGCAAGCGTCCCTCCGGAAAAAGCCATACCGGCCCCCAGGTAGGCTTTGGGACCAATTCGCGATTCGCTTTTTAACCCATGTTCTACTTCTTTGAAATCCGCACCCATTTTCTCACAAAGACAGGCTATCTCGTTGGCAAAACAAATGGAAGTCGCCAGAAAAGAATTGATGGCATGCTTGGTTATCTCCGCAGACTCTGTTTTCATCCATTCCAGCCTGTCGGTGATAGAGGAAAACAAAGGCAGTAAAACTTCTTTGGTCTTTTCGGTGTTAACGCCGATGACAATCCTGTCCGGATGAAGGAAAACATCAATAGCTTTTCCAAGTCTTAGGTTCTCCGGAGAACACGCAAAATAACATTTTTTTTCCGGAAAGTTTTTTCTGAAAATCTTTTCAATCTTTCCGGTGAAACCAACCGGCGCTTGAGAAGAAACAATTATTGCTGTTTCGGTTTTTAAATAAGGCATGATCTTTTTGATATTCCTTTCAACAAAAAGAATGTCCGCGGTATCTTTATCATTGACCGGGGTATCAAACGTGACCCAAACTACCTGGGCTGTTTTCAACGCTTCTTTGGCATCACAGGTAAAGGATAATCTTTGAGCGCAAAGTTTTTTTGAAATCAGTCCATCCAATCCGGGTTCAAACAGTGGGGCTTTTCCGTTTCGAAGCCTTTTCACAACAGCTTTATCAAAATCAAGGCCCACCACCGCATGTCCCAACTTAGCCAGACAAGCACTTGTCACCGAGCCAAGATGCCATAAGCCGAAAACGCAGATATTCATTCTTTGCGCTCCAATAGCCATTGATTTTGCGTCAGATATTCCAAAGTCTTAATGACCGCTTCCCGAATGCTTAGTTTGGGCTTCCATCCTAAAGAGCGTATTTTTTGGGTATCCAAAAAAATAAAGGGGCTGTCACCGACCCAACCCCGTTTACCGCCGGTATAAACTAGCCGCGGCTTCAGTCCCAAGTGCCCGCTGATCCAGCGGATCGAGTCATCCACCTCGCAGTGCTCCTCCGTCCCCAGGTTGAAGATATTGATTTTTCCTCGTGATTTTTCAACAGCAATGAGCATCGCATCCATGCAGTCCTGAATATAAAGATATGACTTGCGCTGATGACCATCCCCCAAAACCTTTAGAGTATTGGGATCTTGAATCAGATTTTTATAGAAATCGAAAACGTGACCATGAGTGTAACGTTCGCCTAGAATTGAAACGAAACGGAAAATCCAGGCTTGAAAACCGAAACCTTCGCAGTAGGCCTCGATCAGCCCTTCACAAGCCAGTTTGGAAGCTCCGTAAGAAGAGGTCTGCATGGGAAACGGCGCGTTTTCCGGCGTCGGAAAAATTTCAGGTTCGCCATAAATAGATCCTGTTGAAGAAAACGCTATTTTTTTAATATCATTTTTTCGCATCGCTTCGAGAACGTTAAAGGTAGCAAAAGTATTTTGCTGGAGATCCTTCTCAGGGTGGTCCAGACCAAAACGTACATCTGCATTGGCCGCAAGATGAAATACAAAATGGCAATCTTTCATGCCCTCGGTTAAAGCTTTGAGATCCAGAGTGGTATTTTTAATCAAACGGAACTTTGGCGACTTGTTTGCCTTAATTAAAAATTCTTCTCTCCCGGTGCTAAAATCGTCATAAGCTACAACGTCATGCCCGCTTTCCAGCAAACGATCCACCAGACTGCTTCCGATAAATCCAGCACCCCCTGTAACAAAAAATTTCATTTTTCCCTTTTTTTTTATTTTTTTCTGCAAGTTTCTGAATCCACCCTTCAACTTCAGGCCTTTTCTTATTGGTTATTGATAGAACAACGTAATCCTATCGCCAAATTGCAAAAAATTAACGGCAGCCGAAGAGGAAAGTACCGGCTCCAGTCCGTTCGAAAACCCGACTTTTTCAATTCTTCCATGATTTCGGCACAAGTGTTCACATGTTCACTTTTGATGAACCAATCGTAAGATGTTTTGTAGGTTTTTTCAAATATCCTTTTGGCAGAAATCATTCTCGCGATGGAGTAGGCCAGACCTCCTTCGCAAGGGATCACAAATTCACAAAAGCCCGCGGGGTTTAAAAGCCTTCTGATTTGACGCAAGGCTTCCGGAAGGTCCGGCAGATGCTCCAGGACATGCACGGCAATGATGCGATTAAAATATCCATCGGGGAAATCTATTCTTTTTTGAATATCTCCGACGACAACCTTGGCGGAGGGAAAACGCTGCCGCAATCTCTCAGCCATATCTGCTCTTAATTCTAAGGCATAATATTCGTTACAGGCAACGTTCTCAAACGCCACATGTGCCCCAAGTCCCGCTCCGATTTCCAGAGTGCGACCTGCCGGCGGCGTGTTGTTTTTTTTAAAAGCTCCGGAATGGTTGAATTTTTCTATCACGGCATATCGGGCAGGTAAAACCTCGAGCCATCGAACCATGAACTCTTCTTTGATTTTCTTTTGTTCGGCAGTTAATGCCGGCAACGTTTTGGGCCACTTTTTCTCTTCAGAAAAGGTCGTCAAAGATCTTCTCCTAATTTTCTGACGCAACAGAGTTTTCTGGATTCACAACGCCTACCCGCACCATTTCGTCCATCGGCACAGTCCTTGTCGCACTTCGATCGATTGTGCCTTTCATTTTTAAAAACGTATTTTCAGAACATCCAAAAAATTCCGAATATTACCTCCCACAAGAACCAAGCGGCTGTCCCCATCGTCTTTCCAGGCAACCCCAACCTGTTTTAAACGGTAATTTGCTTGTTGGGCAAGATACAATATTTCAACATCGAACATATAGCCGTCAATTTTCTGTCTTTGAAATAAGTCTAAGGCAACATCCCGTTTAAAAAACTTAAAACCACACTGTGTATCACAGATACTCCAGAGACCAGTGACTCCCCACATGAAGAGGCGAAAACCAAAAGCCCCAAGACGCCGGTAAAAAGGCTGCCGCTGTATAATCTGTGCTGTTTTAAGCCCCCGTGAACCTATGACAATATCGTATCCTTGTCCAAAACACGGCAAAACCTTTTTCAACTCGGTAACCGGTGTTTTGTTGTCAGCATCAACGAATCCGATAATTTCACCTTTGGCTAAAAAAACGGCCTGCCGAACGCCGTGACCTTTTCCCTTACGTTCCGGACTGCCGATAACTCTCAACCGGGAATCTGTTGCGGCCAAATCGCCTACGAGTTCACGAGTACCATCCGTACCGTCCGCAGAAACAATGATCTCATATGTCAAGCCCTGCCGATCTAGGTACGCACGGGCTTCGGCAAGGGTTTGACCAATAGATTTCACTTCATTATAGGCGGGCAAGATCAATGTTAAATCGACTTGATCATTCATCCATGGTTTCCCATTTTAAAAAATCTTAAAAGTAAATAATTTCTAATGGCTGCTTTGGCGTGCAGGTATTTACTGCTGAGTGATTCGGCTCAAAACATGGTAACGCCACACCAAAACGTCAAACATTTAATTTTTATTCTATCTTCCTCATCGAGAAGGGGCTATTTTTCTTGATTCCTCTTCTCTCGTTCTCTTGTTTTCTTCAAAAAGTTTCGGCCCGAGCATTCTCATGGCTTGCTCATCGGCATTGACTCCATTAAAAAAATCATATTCGATAACAGCAAGCCCTGTCAAAATAGTCATCAAGTCTTTTTCCTTAATCGAAGGATCCTGCCGGACAAGCTGGTTGATGCGTGTCACGTAATGTTGGGGGGATTTTAAGATGGCGCAATTCTTTTGGCTTCGAAGAAAGGTGATACACAAAAAAACCGCCTTTTCTTTTTCACTCCAGCTCAGATCCTGCCAACTATGCATATTTTTTGCCAGGGCTTCGCTTTTTTGCGCCGAAAGAGTGGTCCCCTCATCCTTGTCATTAAATATGAGGTTCGTTCTGGAATGGGCGATCAGGGAAAAAAGCATCACGCCAAGCGGGATGATTGCGGCGATGAAAAGAAGGCGGTTTTCGGACTTTTTTGGATCAGCGGTTTCTTGCGGGTTCATTTCTTGCAAAGTCCTTTTTATTTTTATGGTAAAATGCGGCCATGAAAATGAAACCTTTTTTTGCCTCAGCTAAAAACCCGTCGTTTCTGGCTTTCGTGGCCCTGTCGATCTCTCTTGGTCTGTTGATGCCTATCCTCAGTCAAAGTTATGCCATTACTTATGATGAATGGGCAAACATTCATAAAGGCATTCTCAATTTGAAGTATATCCTAAGCGGCGGAGAAAATACAAGCTATACCGATTTATGGTACGGTTATGTCTATTCTTGCTTTTCCCCTACTCTGACCGGTGCTTTGTATGGTTTATTTTCGGGTTCGTTGCGATATTTTGTAAATGATTGGTTCTATCAAACGGATCATTTCTTCGCATTCTTTCAGTTCAGTCATTTAATCAATTCTATTTTTGGTTTTTACCTTTTCTTTTTTGCGGGTCTTTGTGCTAAGGAATTCCGCGGCTGGCGAGCCGGGTGTTTTGCCCTGCTTTTCATGGCGATTTCGCCGAGAATCTTCGCGCATTCCATGAACAATTCCATGGATATTCCTTTTGCTGCTGCTTACATGCTAAGCGCTTATCTTAGTATTCGATTTTTCAAACAAATGCCGAACCCTTGTTTGAAAACAACTGTTTTGCTCATCGTTGCGATCGGACTACTGATCGGGTCTCGCATTGGGGGTGTCCTTTTCGTCGGCTATTTGTTTCTTTTTGGTTTTCTTTTTTATGTTGACCGACGTTTCCGGCAAAAGGAATCCCTTCGCTGGTATCCCTGGTTTCTCCGTCTTGCCATTGTGGCCCTTTACGGATATCTCATAAGCCTCTTCTTTTGGCCATATGGCCAGATCCATCCGTTTCTGAATCTCTTCCGTACTCTGGCCAGACTTTCGGATTGGAGTTTTGATCCCGGAGAAATGCTCTTTCGAGGACGCCTTTATTCTACCGTCCACTTGCCCTGGGATTATCTGCCTGTGTGGATCTCCATCTCAACACCGTTAGTAGTTTTATTAGGATGGCTCTTTTGTTGTGGAGTTTCTTTTCTTTTTCGGAAAAATTTCCCCTGGAAATTCGTTTTGTTTCTAGTCTTCATTGCTCTTTTTCCGATTCTGACCGTGATCCTGAAGCATTCCCCTGTTTTTAATGATTGGCGACACCTGTACTTTACTTATGGCCCTCTGGTCGTTCTTGCCGCTCTTGGGTGGGATTATTTTTTTGAGCTTGTAAAAAATAAAAATGTCCGTTTAGGTTTTGGCTTTCTTTTTTTATTCCTGGTCTGCTTGCCCGTTACATGGATGGTCCGAAACCACCCGCATCAGGCGCTTTATTTTAACGAACTTGAGGGAGGCCTAAAAGGCGCGGCCGGGCGCTTTGAGATAGATTATTGGGGCAATTCCTTGAGAACGGCAGCAGAATGGCTCAGCGATTATCATCTCCGCCGATATCCCGATCAGCCGGCCATTGTACAGGCCGACGGAAATATTTTATCGACCTATCCTGTCCTGCGTGAAAAACTCGGTTCCCGTTACTTCCCGTATCTTTATCCGGACCGGCATCTGCAGTCCTGGCAGTTTCGCTACATGACGATCCATTATTCCCATCATGCACGTGTTGCTCCGGATTGGGATTACGCTATTATTTTGCTCCAGCAGCAGACACTGCGGGATTTTCGTGAAGGAAAGTGGCCGCCGGAAAACTCTCTTTTTGAAGTCAAGGTCGATGGCGTGACGGTCTGTGCGGTAACAGCAAATCCCAAGTCTCCGCTTTTCCGCAAAGAAATGAGTCTCTAGTTTTTTATTATTTCAAAAAATTTTTTTCAGACTCTGTCAATCGCAAGCACCCGACCAACGGCATCCTTAAGATCATCGGCGATCTCGTCGGCCTCCGTGTCCTGATTATAGTCTTTACGGATCAATATCGTTTGACACCCGACGGATTTCCCGGCCCCGACATCGCGGGCATGATCACCGATAAAAAAGCTTTTCTCAAGATCGAGATTCCAATCGGACGCAGCGCGCAGCAACATGCCGGGTTTTGGCTTGCGGCAATGACAACCGTCTCGATCATCATGGGGACAAACATAAATACCTCTTAAAATATCTTTTCCGCCCATGTGCTTCAAGAGATACTCGTGCATTTGTTCCAAAATCTTGGCATCCAGCTTCTGACGTGCAATATCCGGCTGATTTGTCACCACAAAAATTAAAAATCCTGCCTTGCTTAATGCTGCTGCGAGTTCTTTGGCGGCTGGTTCAACTTCAAACTCCTTCATCGATAGAGGGGTCGCCATTTTCCCGCCGCGAAGGATAGAGCGGACCAAAACACCGTCGCGATCAAAAAAGACAGCTTTTCTTTTTTCTTTTCCGGAAGACTTTTCTGCCATCTAAACATCCTAGGTTGAGCACTGATTTATTATAGCTTTTTGTGTTTTTTACGTCACTTTCCAAAGGAAACATTTTTTATCCTGGTAGACCAGCTTCAAAAAACCTTGAAGCTGGCGTGTCACAACATTATAAAACGGGCTGGGAATAGGGATCAGCACATAATCCAACCTTACCAAGTGAATTTTTTCTTCCAGAGAAAGCGCTTCCAGATGCCGTATTTTATCTACCCTGTTCAATAACAACGCCGTGTAAAAAACCACTCGGAATTTCGCCTGGGGACTTTCAATAAAAACATTACCGCTTCCATAGTCGTTGTAATAAGATTTTAAACCGGTCTTGAGAAACAAATAATCGCAGAATCGGTACTTTCGGGAGGCTGTCAATACGACCTCTTTTTCTTGCGCGTTTTTTTTCAACCATTGGAACGCACCCGCAAAGGGGAAATCGCGATTTTGAGGATTGAGAGGGATGATCCAGTGTCCCGCTACAGCTACCGCGATAATCAGGCCATAAACGAGCCCCTTTTTTGTCGTCAACCGCCTCAAAAAGTCAAATCCTGTCACCGCCCATACGGAAACAAGAATGATAAAAAAATATTGCAATATTTTTATGGAAAAATAGGGAGGGGAACAAAAAATAAGATTTTCCTTTATAACCAAGGAAAGCGTTAAGACCAGGATCGTGAGAAACACCAGCGCCTTACTAAAAATTGAAAAGTAACCGCTTTTTTTAAAAATAATCACTTTTTCATAAACCCATCCCGTCATGGAGAAAATCATCGGCACAAGGAAATAATGCAGATGAACGATCAGCTCCGTCTTGGGCACTACAAATCCATTGATCCAACATACCCACACTAAAAAAATTGCGCTTTCCACCGTCAAGAAATCCAGGGGTGTTGTTTTTTCTCTGAAGGAAAACTTAAAGAAAAGAACCGTTCCCCAAACAACGGCCAGCCACAGAAACGAAGTTAAAAGATTGAGGAACGGAGAGCCAAAAGAGGGTTTCGTCGGCCCGAACAAAACCAGGGGATTTATATTTTCTCCGGAGAAGGCATACCCAATGAAAGAAAAACCCGCGATAAAAGTACTGACTGTCATCCAAAAACGGAGGTCAAATTTTGAAGCGTTTTTATTTTTTAGAAGTCCGCGGACATATTCAATGACCGTAAACCAGAGCCCGAATCCCGCATAATAGGGATGAAGCCATAACACGATGGGAGGAACAAGCCATGAAGCGCAAAAGTGAATTTTGTTATTCCTATTTCCTTTAAAAACCAAAGAAATCCAAAGAAAAAGGAGTGCGATCCCGTCCAAAGGCCTGGAAAACCTGTACAAAGTCCATTGGATCATTTGATGAGAATGGAACAAAGTGCTAAAAAGAAGAAAATAAGTGATTGCCGCGCTGGCACTGAGAGGGTAGTCCCACAATTTCCAGCAACAAAGAACTATGAGAAGCCATGTAAGGAAGGGTGCCAAAATATGCCAAGCTGGAAAAAACCATGAAAAAGGGATCTTTGCGTACTTGGATATCAGTCCGATGGTTTCGGCGGTTGTCCAGGGAATGATGTGTCTTGTCCCCTGTTCCTCGAAATAAAAAGGGTTCCCATCGCACCTCGGTGTCATGATCCTGCCTTTGCCATAACTCCAATACACGAGATCTTCTCCGCCCGGAAGCACATACTCCCAGGATTTTGAGGAGTGAGCTTCCCGACCAAAGTGAACAAAAAAGCAGACCGTAAAAAGAAGAAGCGCCGTGAACGCATAGCTTACGATTTGAAGCTTAAAAAGGGGTAGAATTTTATTTTTGAGCATATTTTTCACGCCATGCTTTTTCAAAATCGGCCAATTTCAACAAGGCCAATCCGAAATAATCGACAAGATAGAGCATGTCTGCGGCAAGATAGTCAATTTCCGGCTCAGGGGCTCCTTGTTCTTTAAAATCATCAATAGTGTTCAGAAAAGCGTTCATATTTTTAGTGAAAAGGGCGTGGATCAAGATGAGTTTGTACCCTTCTATGCTTTGGGGATCCTGTGCAATAATTTTTTTTCCTAGGATCAGGTATGGCTCGACATCCTTTTCATCAGGAGTTTCGTTTTCCTGGCGTATAGCTTTTCCAATATCTTCGGAAGAAAAGGCGGCCGCATTCAGCAGAAGAAAAAAAAGAACGGTTGGAATTGCTTGACGGAAAAATTTCATCATTATTTAATTCATTCCCGGCTTACTCCAGGTATTTTTCTTCGGTATTAATGGCCCAGATGTTGTCTTTGGTATGCCGATGGTCCACGATATTGCCAACCGCAGCCATGGCCGTCATCATCGAGTGATCCATGTTGTTATACCGGTGCATCCCATTTCTTCCGACAAGAAACAAATTTTCGAAAGAATCAGTAAAGTTTTTTATGGAGGCAAAATGCGCGTAGGCTCCGTAGTAAGCGGGGTATGCCTTTGGCATGCGGATCACAACGGCATCGAGCGCATCTCTCGATTCACGGAGAAATCCTATTTTTAAAAGCTCTCCAATAGCCATGGCGATGATCCCGGCATCGGCTTTTTTCCAAAAGGCATCCCCTATATTGCAGAAATATTCCAGTCCAAGCCATACTGTGTTTTCATCCTGAACCAGATAGGGACTCCAATTATTAAATATCTGGATTCGCCCGAGTTTTACGGATTCATCCTGGATATAAAGCCAATGGTCAGGAATGATATTATGAACTGTCTTGATGCGGGTTGTGTTCAAGATGTTAAGACGGCGCACTAAAAGCCCAACCGTTATAAAATCCCGGTACTCCAACTTTTTTGCGATATTTCTAACATCATCCGGAGCTTTATCCCCAAAAGCAGCTATGAGTTCTTTTACCGGCATGGTGGAAATAACGTGATCTCCTGTAACCATTTCACGATTTTGGTTCCGCTTATCACGCACCTCCACGGCTGTGATCCGTCCATCCTGGAAACGGAAACCAATCGCTTCATGGTTCAGCTTGATTTGTCCGCCCCGTTTTCTTATGCGTTCCGCCACTTCATCCCATAGCTGGCCGGGACCAAATTTAGGATAAAGGAAAAGATCTATCAAGCTTGTCTCAATTTGTTTTTGTTCTGCTAAAGAGTCGTTCAAAAAAATCATCCGTTTAAATGCATGTGTTATAGCAGCCGCTATAGATACCCCTTTGATCCTTTGGGCGCCCCAAGCCGCATCAATCCTGGAGGAGGAGATGCCCCACACCTTGTGCGTATAGTTCTCGAAAAAGGTGCGGTAGAGGGTTTTGCCAAATCTATTGATCAAAAAGTCTCGGAGGGTTTTTTCTGGTTTTATCGGAAACAGACACGCCCAAAGATAACTCTGTATGATTGAAAGGACCCTGGAAATCCCAAGATTAAAAAATGTGTTGGGAGAAAATTCCACGGGATAGTCAAAAAATTTTTTAAATGCGAAAACTCTTGAAATGCGCCTGCGATACAGCATGACCTTATCGGTTTTTTCAGGATCCGGAGCGCCGGGAATTTTTGACAAAGGCAATGCCCTATTCAGTCGAATATCATCCCTTGCCGGGGCCCCTTGCAAGGGAAGTTTGTCGGTCCACCACTGCACAATCTTGTCTGATTTGGAAAAAAATCGATGACCTCCTATATCAATACAGTTTCCTTTGTAGCGAAATGTTTTGGAAATCCCCCCGACTTGATCTTCGGATTCAACAATGATAGGAATGGCATTGGTACGCTCCAACACTTCATAGGCTGCGGTCAGTCCTGCGGGTCCTGCGCCAATAATGATGATTTGTTGGGTCATGTAAACCTTTATATCATTTCAAAATTCGGTTGTCTGCCTTTGTGTTATGGAATTATGAATAGATTTTTAAGTGTTCGTCATTCCTAGACTTTAGAAAAGACCCGTTTTTTAGTGAGCGCAGACCCTAACCCGCAAACAATGCCAGCGGCCATGACTAAGTGATCAAAAAACGTGACGAAAAATGCCAAACCACCAAAGAGTAGATTTTTTTCTTTTACAAGAAAATAGATAAACCCAGAATTTAGGATAATCCAAGCAAGATACAAATTCAAGCATGGCCATAACAGATTCTGCTGAAATAAACCGACAAAGCTTAGCACAACACAAACCGGAGCTAAAACGACGCTTAGAATCTGTTCTTTGGGAGAATGTGCAAAACCGGTTTTATTTCTAAATAATTGCCGCCATCCTTTATTTTTGATAAAGATCAGGGCCCAGCTAAAAGGAATCAGAAAATCATTTTTGATGAAAGAAAAAAAACTATACTTCTTAAGATGCACCACCTCTAAATCCTTGAGAAAGGCAATTTCCCTGCCGGAGGAAAAAAGGGTTTGCCCCAATTCCGTGTCCTCTCCTTTTTCACTATCCAGATTGCTTAAAACGGCACATGCGCGCCGCAGCGCATAAATCGAGCCGTATAGAAAAGTAACCTTTTCGGGTAATTTTTCGAAAATATAATGCATATAAAAATTCTTATACAAGCTGAAAAAATTTTTATTAGAATGCTTTTTGGAAAGAAGCCCTGTGAGTGCATCCGTTTCTTGATGGCGAGAAAAAAAATCATTGATCTTGGATAAGGTGTCCGGTTGGATCAAAACATCCGAATCAATATTAACGATGATTTCGCCTGCGGCAGATTGAACGCCGGACTGCCGCGCATAATTCCTTCCTTGATGTTTATCAAAAATAATAACTTTGTCGGCATATTCTTTGGCTATGAGCGATGTGCCATCTTGGCTGCCATCGTCCACCACGATAAGCTCATAATCTTTAAAATGGGAATCTCTTATAGCTTTTAGACAAAGGCCTATCGTTTGCCTGTTATTAAAGGCCGGGACAATCACAGATACATGCGGCATATGGTTTTTAACGGCAAAGTGCGAAAAATATTGTGCGCCTGCGGCTTAGAGATTGTTTTGATTGTTTTTCAGAAACTGATACAACACTTCATAATTTCTCTTTACATTCCTACCGATAATAAACGTATAAAACTTAGATCTCGCTATCAGTCTGAAATTATTATACATGCGCGATAAGATAATAGGAATACCTCCCAAAAGTTCAAAGAAATTCTTCTGCATGATAAATTCCATCCCCTGGTAGAGTCCGACTCCAACGACGGAATTCATCAGACAATGTTTGATCATTTTAAACTTCGATGCGCGGGTTATGGATGGCACCTCTCCTGTAGAGCGTATGCCTAACAGCACGAAGCCCGCCGGGGTTTCTGTGTGGGATATTCTGTCCGAAAAATAATTGATATCGATGGTGATCTTCGGACCGTGTTCCATTCTTTTAACCGTGCGGATAAAACGATCGTCAATATTTGAAGTTGTTTCAGAAGGGATGGTCCCTATCCTTAACGGAAACGGCAATAGCATTCCTTGGTGTGTCAGCAATGGAGAATCCTCCGAAAGCAGGTGGATGTCTGTGTCGGATGATCCAAGAATGCTCATAGCCAAAGTTGTCTTTCCGCCGCCGCTGGGCAGCATCACAAGAACGCCTTGCCCTTTATACTCGATGCCTAGTGCGTGGATTCGATGGATTCTTTTTTTTTCGAGCTCTTCGGAAACACGAGATAAAATACTCAGGTAAAGTATCTCATGGGCAAGGTCTTTATCTTTCGTGTAAATCTTGCATGAATTTTCTTTCTTATTATAAATATTTAACCCTTTGCCAAAATAATCGATATAAGCCGTTTCTTTTCCATTAAAGGTGATATTGCGAGGCGTGGCAGCGGATGCGGTGACGACGGGAAGATTGTTATAATCCGGATCACAATGATAGTATGCCAATTGAACAGCGCATTGATCTGTAGCAGCTACAAAATAAGAGAAATCATGCGTGATGGCTTTGAGCATCTCGTCCTCGTCGCTTTCAACGCATACGCCCACGCCATAAAAAGAAAAGTGAACACGGTTTTTCTTCATTGAGTGATGCCCTTTAGTTTGGTAAATGCATGATCGGTATTTACACTGACAAGTGAGCCCAATGTTTTCTATAACTCGCTACTATTTCTTTGGCAGGTCCAAAATCCACCTGTTTGCCATGGTCTAAAAGTAATGCCTTGTCACATACTCGTTCGATCAGTTCTAAATGATGGGAAGCGGTTATAATCGATTTGCCCATTTTCCTATACTGGCTGAATACATTGAAACATTTTTCTTGAAATCCAAGATCACCGCCCGATAACATTTCATCGAAAAAGAATATGTCTGCGGCGGATTCCTTGACGATCGCCATCGCCAATCGCAATATGGAGCCTGTTGACAAATCTCGTAGAGGGAAACAAATAAAATCTTTCAATTCAGAAAAATCGAGGATGTCTTCAAGCCTTTTATTAATTTCTTTCCTATTCAACCCCATAATGGCGCCAAAAAGATAGATGTTGTCCAGCACGATCAGCTCTCGGTCCATGCCTACTTCAGATTGAAAATATCCGATAATGGATCCGTTGACTTCGACGGTTCCCGCAGTTTGTCTATAAATACCTGCGAGTATTCTTAAAAGCGTCGTTTTGCCGGCGCCATTATGGCCGACAATCCCGATGTTTTCACCTTGCTTGAGCGCAAAGTTTATATCTTGGAGCGCCCAAACTTTCTTATCGGTTTTTGGACCAGCGACAACTCTTTTGAATAAGTTAAAAAGAGTCCGTTTTTGCGGTTGAACTAAAAAAAATTTGGACAGATTGTGAACTTCCAACACATGTTCCATGCTATACGGTCTCAACCATTTTAAATTCATGTCTCTTGAAAAAGCTATAGCCCATCATAAAAAAAACAGCGCATAGGCAAAAAATAATCATAAAGTGTGAGAGGGTAGGAACCCTATGATATAAAAGGACATCTCTTGAAAAAATTATAATTTGCGTCATGGGATTGGCTAATACGAACCATTTCATGTTGGGAGGTACCATCGATAAAGGGTAGAAGACCGGCACTAAAAAAAACAGCATTCTTGTCGCCATATTCCACACATGGTTTAAGTCCCTGGCATAAATGACATAAATGCAGGACAAGAAGAACATCGCGCCCGCGATCAGTAAAATTTCCATAAAGATCAAAGGGAGAAGGAAAATGACATGCCATGAAATCCCATTGCCCGTAAAAAACATAAAAAGAAATATCAAGGCCAGTTCGAGGAAGTATTCAATTGTATACACGAGCAAATCGCTGAAGATCACTAATTCTTTGGGAAAGGCGACATTTTTGACCATCATTCCGTTGCTAAAAATAGCTGTGATCCCAAATCCTGTCGCAACGACAAAAAAATTCCAATTCACGGCTCCAATTAAAATATATAAAAAGAAATTGATGTTGAACGCTTGTCCTATTTGATTTTTAAATAAAAAGAAGAGGATATTGGTCATGATGAGCGGGCTAAAAAAACTCCAAAGAAATCCAAAAAATGTCGCCTGGTCTTTTCTTTTGAATTTAGCGATAGTAAATTCTTTTAATAAATTAAAATTCTTTTTAGAAAATAAATTCGAGTTTTTCATCTATTGATCCGTCGTTGATAACATTTCAATCTTTAGATAGTAACTTAAAATAGACGATATGCGCATATTTAATTATTTCCAATAGGATCCTTTTTATTTCCCTCAAATAGCTATTATTCAAATAATACTTCGTTCTCCATGGAAAATTACCGACTTTTCTTAAAGAATCATTGGTGATGATATGGTACTTCCCCGGATGAAGGCTCCAGTCACTCATAGGCGTCACCGCGGCTGACGCGACGCTGATGTTTTTTATGTATTTTTTGTTTTTCAGCATAAAACCGATGGTTTTTATATAATCGATCGGCGTTTCCCCAGGGGAATCAACCATGAGACCCATAGCAGGTTTTATGCCGGCTTTCACAGTATTGTTTATTATTTCCTGCACGGACTTTAGCTCAAAACCTTTATTCATTTTTTTAATCACGGATTGAGCGCCGCTTTCCACGCCATAGCTTAGGCAAGTACATCCGGATTTTTTTATTTTTTGCAACAACTCCAAAGATAGATATTTTTCGGGACGGGCTTGTGAGAACCATTGAACATCCGCTTTTTCATTGATCAATAAATCACATGTTTCCGTCAATTGCTTTTCTGAAATCGCCAGTGTGGAATCGGCTTTAAAGAATCTTGAAACGCCATAAGTTTTTTTCTGGTGTATAAATTCATGGCAAATGCTTTGCGGGGATCGCATTCTTGGTCTCCCCCATAATTTGCTTTCATAACAAAAGGCGCATTGATGGGTACATCCTCTTAACCAGGAGATAGTAAGACTGATATAGTCGCGCCCCAGGGTATTTTTATAATCGTCAATAAAATCGGAAAAATCAGGATAGGGAAGAGAGTCTAGATCTTTTATAAATTCTCTGGGCCCGCCATCAATAATTTCTCCGTTTCTCATAAAAAGCATTCCTGGACACGCCTGGATCTGGTCCGTTTTCTCCAAATTGTTCACTATATCCAGTAAAGTCATTTCTCCTTCACCGACAACGACGATGTCCACAAGTTGGGATTCTAGAGACGCCCTTGCACGCTCTTGATAACATTGGGGGCCACCGAATATGATGCGGATATTTTTGTTCTTTTCTTTGATTTTTTTAGAAAGATAAAGTGCCATTTGCTCTGTGGAATACGAAATATAGAACCCTATGACTTTGGCTTCTGATTTCAGAATCTTATCTACCCATCCTTCTGTTAAATAATTCATCCTGGGGATATTTTTTTGAAGAAATTTGCTCTGATTTTCAAGAATACCACGATATTTTTCATACCATTGTTCTTGATCCTTTTTTTTAGCATCCATATACGTTTGAATATTCAAATCCATCACAGAGACCTCTTTTCCGTTCTTTTTGAGAAAAGCCGAAAGAGAGGCTAACCCTAAAGGAAGAATACCTTCCGGTTGCTTGTGATTATTAAATAAATTAACCCATGGTGGGAAAATCAGTAGAGTTTTCACCTTCTTGTTTTTCGCCTCGTTCTATCATGCCTGACACCCAAAAGAATCTCGTCAAAGCAATATGTGTTCAAATTATCAAACCTCTCCATATTGACTCGTTTTTTCCAAGTTATAATGGTTCACGAGATATTCACTGAGCCTGTTGGCTATGATCTCATGCCCTTTTTTATTATAGTGAGGATCAATTTCAAAAGTAATCCCATGGCTTTTCCCTAAAACACCAGAAAGATCCAAATAATCTATGTTTTCACGACTTAAAAACGCTTGCAACCACGGAATGGGGCCCTGATCAATATTGACAATTAAGAGTTGCATTTTTCTCTTTTGAAGTTGATTCTTTAAATTTTTGAAATTCTTTTCAGCCTCTTCCATAACCATTTTCTTTTGCGCAGAAGTTCTTACCCTATACCCATGCTTACTGCCTTCGGACTCACCTTGTTTCATAATATGATTCCAAAGTTCTCGCTCTTTTTTAGCCATAGAATGACGTATCAGAAGGATATTACAATTAACTTTCAGCCAGGAGTAAAGATAGCTAATTCCCAAAACATGGTTAAATTTTGAATATATGCTTCGCGTGAAAGAATTTATAAAATTATATGATACAATGTTTTCATCGACAATAAATGGTGAGTTTTCCATTGTTTTATAAATCGCTCTATCTAAATCAACCGCGATAATAGAACAAATAACCAGATCCGGTTTTAGAGAAAAACCATAATTTTCTAACCACAAGAACATCTGATGAATCCCATATCCGGGAACTCCGGCGTTAATGGAATAAATGCCTTTGACCTTTTTTTCCACCAAATCGGAAAATCGGCTTTCCACAGGAACTCCTACTCCAAAAGTTTGGGAGTCGCCTAAAAATATTATTTTGAATTTATCTGTATCGGAAATTTCTTTTTCTCGCAGCCCTAAACTGTTAGTTGTGTAAATAATCTCATATTCGGAAGTGAAAGCATTTCTGCTGGCACTCGGTAATAATTTATATTGCAAGACGGGGTCTCGCTGATGTAAATGGGGGGTATGGTCAAAAGAGAAATTCCGATAAACCTCTATTTTTTTATGCGTTAAAAAGAAAAATATACGGGTACAGCCTTCGGCCAGAAGAAAAGTGCATAAAATATTAACGATACAAACTAAAATTATTTTGGAGTATTTCATATCATCTTTTTTGATTTAAAAATGCGAAACAGACCAAAAAAATAGAAAAATTTTAAGGAATTTTTTAAAAATTTACCTTCTCTAGAAATTTAAACGGGCGGGGTTTGTTCCCGTGTGGCTTCGATATAAAAAACGCCTATCTTTAGCCCTCCCCATAACGCTCCCAGAACATAGGCCCAGTTAAGAAGATAGCGAAGTAACGTATAGGCAATCCAGCGGCTTTTTTTTGAAGAAATCCAGCTTCGGAAAGTCAGTCTTCCACAAAAAAACAACCATACCAGAAACCACCCTAGAGCAAAGAACATGAGCGCATTATAAGCTTTAAAAAATAAGGAACATACTATGGCTAAAAATAAGAGATGAAGCATGTGGAATGGTGTCAAAAATATCAGCGCATAAAAAGGGAGGGGAAAACCCAAAAGAGTAGAAAATTGTACGGAAGACCATCCCATGCCTTTGTGCGTTGGCAAAAATATCTTGATTGATTTGGAAGTGTGCTTTTTAAAAATATAAGGATGATAATAGCCATATCGAAACCATTGCTTGAGCAAGGCCCCTAGAGTTGTCCTGTGTTTATGATGAATGAGAGCTTTCGGCTCAAAAAACAATTCCCATTTTGTTTTCGCCAACCGAATGCCCCATTCCACATCTTCTCCAGTTTGGTACTGCCCATCAAATAATCCTACTTCATGAAGCGCTTCTCTCCGAATGGCTAAATTAGCCGTAGCAAATATGGGCTGGATCATTACAGAATCCGTTTTGGGTAGGTAGCCTCGCTCATAACCTTTGGTGAACAAAATATTCGTGATCATTGTGAATGATTTTCCTTTGAGCTGGATCCTACACGCATGACCGCGTCCGCAATGCAGTAATCCTCCACCAGCGTTCCTTTCACGCGACAGGCTAGGATTTCCCCTCCGACCATACCAATGGCTGGGTCTCTTAAAAAAGGTAACTCCAGATGATGCAACCATTTTTTATCCGCAACGCAGTCGTCATCTGTAAAAACGACAATATCCCCTGTCGCATTCAAGATACCAGTGTTTCTAGCTACAGGAATTCCTTTTTTATTTTCAAATATATATTTAATCGGAAGTTCTTCTTCGAAATGTTTGATGACTTCTCTTGTATGATCTGAGGAACCATTATCAACAACAACCACTTCGTCCGGGAACCGGACTTGTTGGACAAGAGATGACAGAGCGTCCTCTAGCATGGTCGCTCTATTAAAGGTCACTATGATAACTGAAATTTTTAATTTTTTTTGATCAATTGTCATATTCCACTCAACTATACAATATTTTCAATGTTTTTAAAGTGGATAAAAAATACGTTTCGGTGTCCGATGATTCACCATTGAGGTCTTTTCTATATTCTTCATGAAAGGTCTTCAACCAAGGCATTTCTGGAAAACTCGATTCAGGATACCCTTGGTAGACTTGGCTGCTGGACAATGGAACAAAAATTCTTTTCTTTGCCAGCGAGTCTTCAACAAGCTTTAATCGCAATGCTTGCCAGAAAAAAAGCTGAAATTGAATATTCGACAAACGGACAATCGTGGGCTCGGCGAGGATGTTCAGAATCATTCTCTTGTCTTCCTCCAGCGATCCTAAAAAGTCTTTCAAAAAATGATTCACTAAAATGCTCTGGCTTGTTTGGCATTGTAAAGGCCCTCCTAAAATTGACGCGTAAGGTGTGCTAACGTACAAAAAAATAAGCGGCATCAGGTTTGGTGAAAAAAGCGCTGACCGCATCAGCGGAGGTTCCTGTTTACTGAGCGATACCGCGCCGTACGAAGTGATACCATATAAGGACAGCCGTTGTGGAGCTTCATTCTTTGCCATGACTTTATTAAGTTCATCGATCATTTCGAAAGGAATATTGTTTTTACTTTTAATAAACAGGCCTATATTCGACTCATTGATGCAAACAAGATCTAGAGGGGATATAAAAATAGATTCAATATCCTCTTGATATTTTTCATGAATAATCTTAACGATGGAGTCTAATTTTTTCTTATTTTCATGCGAAATAATTATATCGGCCGATTCAAAATCCAGGCGAAGGTTGTCAGGACTCCACTCATTACCATCGTCGTAGTCCGCTATCGCGCTTAGAGCTTCGAGGGTTTTGGTGAGTGCCGTCATATAGAATTCATAACTACTGGAAACAAAACAAGAATCATATGTTTGGAAGCCGTTTTTTTTAAACGCTAGCAACCTTTCGATATGAATTTTATTTCTTTCATCAAATTCCGGCTGAATGCCTTTTAGGGCGTCACCTCTGTCAAGCCAGTCCTCATGGTTCTTTGCCGACATAAGTGACCGGCTAACATCCGCATTGACTTTATAGCAGACATAATTTTGCATGCGCTTATTCTTGTGGTTTTTTTTAAGGATAAAATGATCTATAAAAAGCGAATGGACAAAAGCGAGGTGGCCTAGGAGCAACTCTTTCCTTTGAGCCCCTTTTAATTCCGGGTATTGGCTAAAAATATCTTTACCATATAAAAGCTTGCCGTTTTTTTTAGTTTCATTAAAGAGTTTGAATTTGGCATAAAGATGCTTCAGGTAGATATCGCTTTTGTACCGATCGTGATAGATCTTTTCGATTTCCGCTTCAGTAAAGAGACCTCTTTCATCATATTTTATCAAAGGAATAAACCTGCAGAGGCTGCGGTATGTTTTTTCAACAATTGGTTTATCGTCCGGACCATTGCCAACAATGACAATGAGATCAATGTCGCTTAACCCGTAAAAGCATTCTCCTGTTACGAATCCGCCGGTCAGGTAGATCGCTGCTACTTCCTTTTGTTTTTTAAGAATTGTGACGGTCATTCGCAACAAAAAACCGTAACACTGCTTGTAAACCCAAGTCCACGGCCAATAGTTCGTATGGATAATAAAATTTTGTATCAATCGCTTCAGCATAGAGAGGTTATTTATTTTGTGGCAACACAAATAAAAAATTTACTTTCTTCTATATTGTTTTCCGAAATGACCAGGTCCTCGAGAGAAGCAACCTTAGGGAAAGGAAGGTTCATGATCTTTTTGGATAAATATTGACGAATGCTATTGGGGATAAGATTCTTGATCTTATAAGGATTTTCTCTCAAAAATATATTGTTTTTCGTAGCATCTTTGATGGCCCGGGGATAAGCCCCGATTTTTTCTTCGTAATGATCGGATCGCCTTTGTCCGTACATCTTTTGAATACAAAAATGACGGCCCACCAAAGCCTGAAATTCATCAAGACAATATTCTTTTACATGAAATTGGTGGGCGTCTCCTTTTAAAAGACCATACACCTTGTTGTTAGGCGTTGAAATCATAATCGTTCCTTGCGGGCATAAAACCCTTTTCATTTCCGCTAACATGGAATCTGGATTAGTGATGTGTTCTATGGTTTCAAAAGAAACGATGGTGTGGAAAGCAGCTTCGGAAAATTTAAGACGGGCAGCATCCATAACTTGAAACGATAGATTTTCGGAACGATAGTTTTTCTTACAGTAATCAATAGCCTCTTCCGATAGATCCACTCCAACAACACTAGCAGCGCTGTTTTTTGCCAGCAATTGAGACCCATACCCGCTGCCGCAGGCGACATCAAGGACATTTTTATTTTGCAAGAACTCTTTAGCGAAAAGATATCGCTGCATGTGCTCCCAATAAATTTCATCCCTATTATTGGATAGGGTATATCGCTCAGAAGTTTTGTTCATCAATTTAACCATGGATGTTTTTAAAAAAGCTAAATGAAAACCAAAATTAACTTATGAATGGGACTTGGATTTGAATGCCTTTTTATAAGTTATACCGCTTTCCTTATTTGACCGTCAATCTCTTTGATTTTGATGTTCGTCCCCGGTCTTCCTTTGTTTTTGCTCTCTATTTCGATGTTGCGAAACTTCATAATGTAAAAATTCCGTGCTGCAAGTTAACACACTATAAGATGGAGAATAACAGTTTATTTTTTATGTTTCTTTATAAAACAAAAAAACACCTCTAAATAACTTTATCAATTTCGGTGCTTTTCATTTCGCTTAGGATTTGCTAGATTGCTTTTTGGAAACAAATCCATTTTGCTCTTAAAAAACTTCACAAAAAAAGATACACGATGAACCGAAAAAAATCCTTATTTAACCATGGCGGTCACGCATAAAAGGGGTTAATTTTTATCGGCCTATTATTAAGAGGCTGGAAACTTTTTATCGCTATAAAACATTTGAGATATTCAACGCGATTTACATGGAAACCATTACCTCTTGTAATAGACGTTGTTATTATTGCCCAAATTCAAAATTCGACAGAGGGTTGATGAAGAATACGAAAAGAATGGACACGGGATTATTCCATAAGATCATTGATGAGCTAGCGGCGTTGGGGTGGAGCGGAGAAATTGCTCCGAATTTCTATGGTGAACCTTTATTAGATGATCGCATGGTGGAACTAGTGAAATATGCGCGCAACAAAATAAACGGTTCTATGATCACTCTTTTTACAAATGGCGATTTTTTGACCGTAGAATTATACCTGAGATTGGTGAAAGCGGGCGTTAGTGCGTTTTGTATAACGGAACATCCGGATGGAACCCCGCCGTTTATTAACGAAATATTAGAGTATCGAAAAGCACACGGAGACGATCATGTTAAGGTGGAGTATAAAAAATTAACCATGATTTATAGCCGCGAGGGAGATGTCCCCATTGATGAGGTGGCTCCTAAGGATTGTGCTAACGCCGCATACAGAAAAATCGGCATTGATTGGGATGGGAACGTCGTGTTTTGCTGTAACGATTATTTCGTTACCGTTAAACTTGGTAATGTAAGAAAGGAAAGATTAATCGATGTGTGGAGAAAACCTTATTACAAAAAACTAAGGAAAAAACTCTACAGAGGCCAATCAAAGCTTGAGATATGCAGAAAGTGTAAATACGGAACAGTCGCAAAAAAAACACTCTCCCTACCTTAGGCTGCCATTGCAAACATGGAATGTGATTGTTAACCCGTAACAAAAGGTTCTAGTTTATCAACCAAATAACGCTGGCAGAGGTAATAATCCCGAGAGAATTCGTCAGATTCTTTTAAGTTGCTCGCCTTTTGAAAAACATCTCTTTCTAAAAGCTGAACAATTTTGGATGTCTCAGGCTCCCCTGCAAAGCATTGCTGGTATATTTCCTTCCCATTATCCATAGAGGGAATGATATCTGTTTCAAACAAAACCCTGTTCACAACAAGATGATTCAAGATTCTTTTTTGGTGTTTAAACAAGTCAATACCTCTAAGGCTAAAGCCTTTTTTCATTTCTGACATGGCGTTGAGCATATATAGTTTTCGTATTAACTCTTTATGAGGTTGTATGGCACTCATCAATTGCCATGGAGCTTGTCCGACGAGCGTCTGAGCTGATTTTAAGTAAGCTTGATACCAAAAAGGATCGTGTGAGCCGAAAGCTTTGAGTGAATCCTGCATCCAAAAATTGACACTTTCGGGATTGAAAGAATCATTGGTTGGGGTGAGGTAATTTTTTTTCGTGATCTGGAGTAATTTTTTGAGGTCTTCCAGGGTCGCTGTGTTTTTTGCTATAACCAAAAGCTGCGAGTTAAAACAGATAATAGCAGCTATGGCCCCAGCAACATCCCGGTTCAGATGATGCGCATATTCCAGTTGTTTGGGAGAAATCATTTGGATGTTGTTTTGACAAACAGAAGAAGGCCCTTCCGCATTGGGCATAGAAAAAAACTTCTCAGCCGCAGCGTTGATCCATTTGAATAATCGAACGCAGGCCTGAGAAATTTCTTCTTCCCCCTGTTTGGAGAAGAAATCGATGCTTTGAATTGATTCGCTTTTTTTACAAATCTCTTTGAGCAAGGGGTCATCGACTCTTTCTATAATAAAAGTTTCGTTATTCCGAAAAATGTCATGCCCTTCTGCAACGAGATTCATGTCCGTAAGGATGTGGCAAATTTTAAAAGTGTTTTTATAGAAGTCCCGTAAACATTCTCGATGAAGTGAGTTGGCTTTTAGATAATCACACACTAAAAGGCGGTGAGCCCATAGGGCTCGAAAGAAAAGACCAGAAAGCGCGGTTCTTGGCAAAGGGCGCATGACGGAATCTAGGTTAACGGAGTCGCCCGCCACAAGGCGCCATGCGTTGGGGTTGATCAGGAAGAAATGATTGCTGAGTTCCTTTACAAATTTTACATCCTGCTGTGAAAAAATGCGTTCAAGCTTGGGAATCTTAAAGAAAGCCGTAAGACGAGCGGTATCTCTAAAAATGCGAGAAACGGCTTTGTATTCATTTTCTGGGGACAGGGGGCGAAGAAAAGCAAGCGCATCCATGTCGCTTGTACCAAAAAAATAATTACCTTTCGCCATGCTACCGGTCACATATAAAGATTGTATCTCAGGGTATCTTCTTAAAAATTTAATGAAGAGCCAGAGTAAAACTTCCTGAAAATAGCTAAAAACGTGTTTGATGATGGAAACTCTCTGAACACCGAGAAGGAAAATCTTAATCTGCCTGGATACTTTTGTTTGCTTTAGCATCGGTTTTTTGTTTTATCAGTAATGGTTGCGGCTTGATTTTGACAATGCAGTGCTTTTAGATAAAGCCCCAACCAAAAGCTTAAGATGAACAGCATCAGGGCCGGTGAAAAAAATAAAAAGCGAAGCAACTTTTTGACCCTCATCGCGGTGCGAAGGAAATCGTAATATGTGACACCTACGGATCTTGGCATGTGCCAAAAAAAAATCATACCGGGATGCTTTAAGGCATCGGTAAGTTGTTTTGAAATGATATTTGCTTTTTTGCTCGCCTCAAAGGTGTAGGCGCCGTAACGATATCGTTGATTGAGAAAATCCCAAAAGGATTTTTGTTCCCAGTGTTCGATCTTGAGCGAAGGAAGATAAAAAGTTGAGATTCCTTTTTTAGCCAAACGAAAAGCAATCTCGGCATCCTCTCCACCCTGGAGGGTTTCGCTGTACATCCCCACAGCAGAGAAAATGTTCTTGTCGAATATAGGCCCATTGACTGCGGAAATATTATTGCTTTTTATAACCTTATGGTCGGAATACTCTTCCTGAATACTGCGCCAGAGAGTCAATTCCCGATAAAGCTGTTGAATAATGCTTCCAAGGCCCTGGCCGCAAGAAATAAGATGCGAAGTAAGCACTTGGGCTTGGGGATGTGTAGTAAAAAATTCTTTTACTTGAGACAAGTAATCGGGCGACAAACAAAAATCGTCATCAATAAATACCAGAAAGCGGCCTCGAGAATTCTTGATTCCCTTATTTCTTGCGGCGGCAACGCCTTGATGATCCTGGAAAATATAGGAAATAGGCAGCAATCCTTTAAAGGCATCGACATTTTTCCGGTTATCGCAGGAAGAGCCGTCATCCACAACAATAACTTCAAACATCTCTTTGCTGAAATCTTGCCTAGCTACGGCTTCTAGGCAGGCCCTTAGCGACCTAGGCCTTTCATAAGTCAGAATGATGACGGAAAAAAAGAGTTTAGAATGATCCGGTGACATCCAAAGTTCTCCCTTCTATTGGACCACCTTGCTTTCAATGCTTCGATGGCTTCCGGAACGAAAGGCTCTTTCATAAAATCCGAGCAAAAAGAAACAGCAAAAAACCAAAATAAACGGGAAGAAAAAAGAAGTTGTTTGCTTTGATTGGTTTTTTTAGCCGTGCTGAATAATTTTCGACACATGGAAAAGAGGGATAAAGGAAATCGGTAAAAGCAAACGGCGAGAAAGGAGAAGCAAGCAGTTCCGAGACAATTAAATTCTTTTTTCGTTTCTCCTTCAACTTCAAACGCATGCTGTCCATATCGATAGCGTTGATCGAGAAAGCCCCAAAAGGACTTTTTTTCCCAATGCAAAATGTAAAAATCGGACACGAAATAAACGGGAATGTTGTTTCGCGATAACCGAAAAGTCAACTCCGTATCTTCCCCTCCCACTATCTTTTCATTGAACATCCCGGTTTTAGCAAACACATCCCGTTTAAATACTGCGGCCCTTGAGGCGGGAAGGTGGTTGCTCTTGATAATTCTTCCGGTAAGTTCTTCGTCGGCAATCCTTCCCCAGAGAGCTAGTTGCGTGTAAAGTTGTTGGATGATTCTTCCCAGACCATGCCCGCAGGATAAGATGTTAAATGTCAGAACGCTGGCGTCGAGATAACGATCAAAGAAATCATGGGCTGTTTTTAAATAGCTTTTGGGAAGGGTATAGTCATCGGCTATGAATACAAGGAATTGGCCCCGGGAATTTCGGATCCCTTGGTTGCGTGCCGCTGAAATCCCTTGGTGATCCTGATAAACATAGGTAATCGACAAAGGTTCTTTAAACGAGTCAACGACAGGGCGAACGGCGCATTTTGACCCATCGTCAACAACGATAACCTCGAACTTTGATTTTTCAAAATCTTGTTCCGCAATGGACTGAAGGCAACAGCGCAGGGGATCGGGTCTATTGTAAGTCAGGACGATCAAGGAAAATAAAGGGGCAGAAGAATCGACTTTTAGCATAGCTCTCTTTTCTGTAAAACGTTTTAATGAATTTTGGGGTTATGCATTACAAAACAAATCTGAATCTCAGTCCAAACAAATCTTTCGAGAGTTAATTTTAAAGAATATTTAACAAATATCAATCGCCAGGGGATTTACGGCAAAAATCTAATCACTCGGCTCTTTCCTCCGCATGGCAAACTGCCTCATGCTGAGCCATCCTCCGGTTTTCACGAATTTTGATGATCCTGCGTTGTTTATTCTTTTCCCAGTAATATCCCCACTTCAAGGCTAAAATCCTCATTTCTAAAATAATTTTTATGATCAGCGCTTTTTTAAAAGAAAACACGCCTCGCATACTCTTAAGGCTATCATCATAGTTAAAACGAAAATAATTTCCCCATTTTTGGCGGAGCCAGTATCCTCCCCTCCCGTAATGAAAGAAACGTTTGGTGTCGGCAAGAATACCCGCTGAAGGTCGATGGATGAGGAGATTGTCGATAAAACCGATCTCGACATTTTCTTTTTCAAGACGTCGAAATAAATCTTCGTCCTCTCGAGTGATGAGTTGTTCATCGAATTTCATTTCGAATTTTCCTAATCTTTTTTTATGGACCCCGAGATTCCCCGTCCCTATATACCGTGCTTTAAGTTTTTCCGAAAAATTATCGGAGGGAACAATGCGGACCTTATCGGCTATGCGTGAGTAATAGTGCGTTGCTTCCAGGAAAATGGATTGGTAATCGCAATAATGACAGCCGGCTTGGATAAATGCAAAACCGGGATTATTTGAAAATGCCCGAATGAATTTTGCGATCCAATCCGGGGGAGCGATCATGTCATCATCCGCAAAAAGAACGATCTCCCCTTCCGCAAGCGCGAATCCCCTGTTTCTCGCAGCGCTAGGCCCACGATTTTTTTGGTAGGCATATTTTATTTTTAAGGATGCTGAGAAATTTTCAACAAACAGGCGGGTTTGATCCATGCTGCCATCATCAATGACAACGATTTCGTATTGTTCCTTGCTCACACTCTGTTTTTGCAAAGAATTGAGGAGGTCTTTGAGTTGTTGGCATCGGTTATAGGTGGGAATAACGACGGAAATATTCATGAACGTTTGCCTTATATTTTTTGGGCCACGATAAGCTGGTCTTTTTGGTGGATGGTCTTAAAGCCGCATTCTTTAAGAATTTGGCGCATTTCCCGATACGTGGGTTGCCAACCGCTTTGCCCTTTGCGACCGAGCACGGCAAGGGCTTGAACAAGCGCCATGAAAGAACCTTTAAAATTGTCCTCAAGAAAAAATTCCCACACCAGCACTTTTCCTCGACGGGGTAGCGCCCGGTACACCTGTCTCAGGATCTTTTTTATGTTCGCTTCATTCCAGTCGTGTAGAACATTCGCGAGCAAGACAACGTCTGCCCCTTTCGGAAGGACATCAAAAAACGATCCTGACCATAAGCGAACCCGTCTTTGCAAATGCGCCTTTTGAATCTCTTTGAGCATAAAAGGATGAACTTCCGGAAGATCCACTAAAATGGCTTTAAGGTGCTTGTGCCTTTTTAGAATGCTGATGGACCAGCCTGCAGAGGCGCAGCCCAAATCCATTAACGCGATATGCTTTTTGAAGTTATAGATTCTGGCAAGATCCTCCCCCCAAAAAACTCTCCGGGCATGAAGCCAGCCGGAATAGAAAGCGGGATCTATTTTTCTTGCCCCTTGTTCCCGCTTAAGCCGGTGCCAGATCTGTTCCGGAGGTCTTTTTAAATAACGGTTTAACCGGGAAGGAGATTTCCTCAAATCCGAAAGATGCCGAAGCCATGCTAATGAGGACTGATGCTTGCATAAAAGATATCGCCGGCTTATCGGGGTAAGTTGAATTCGATTTTGAGAATATTTTATTAATTCCAATCGAGCAAGGTATTGCATAAAGACTCGCGTCGACGGGGCCGGCATTTTCAGTTTTCGGCTTATTTGGAGCAAGGTCAGCTTTGGATGCTCTCGAAACAAGGAAAAAAAGCCCGTTTTAATGGCAAGTTGCAAAAAAGAGTCTGTGAGACCGCCTAGGGCATAAGACACTAGGCTCTCAGGATAATCAAAATTAGCTGATCTTATGGAATGTTTCATAGATGGCTGCAGTCATTAAACGCAATGTTTGCGGGATATAATACCCGTAAAGAACTTCCCTGAAAAGGAAAGAAAGAAGTCCCGACGTTTTTCAGCATGCGGCCGAAAGTGAGTCTACCCGTGTTTATCGAGAAAAAGAAGGCCCATTGAACTGTTCGGAAGTGAAGGCGGGGCCCGGCCAGCACCACTCCTCATGAGATCCGCCTGGGAGATATGAATGAGCGAATTTTCGACGCCGGCTGAAGGGATTTAGAGGAATCGTTATACTAAAATCTAAAGATTTTTTTATTTACTTGGAAAGAATGCGATGACCACGGCTAAAATGAGCCTTTCTCGCTGCGCAAAGTTAACTCCGTTATGTTTTTGTTGCCGTGACCGTTTCATCATGAAACGGTTTCACTTTATTTAAAACGGATCTGCAAAAAGCAAGAACCGGTTCTTTGATGGTTTCCGCATAGACGCTATTTCCAATCTCGTTAAAGTGCCCTTCGGGAAAATAGATATCTTTAATTTGGTAACCCTTTTTTTCCATCAGGGACCTTATCTTGTCCGTGGGATCAAAAAAATAAACCCCTTGTTGTTGCGGGAAAGTTTCAGCTAACAGGGATTTTTTAAAATGTTCGCAAACACCGGGACGTTTTTCGTTTTTGGCCATCGCTTTTGAATTCGGCGTCCAGACAATCAACAGCGGTATATGATTTTCCCGGCAAAAAAGGGTCAGGCGACGCACATGCGCCAAACTGACGCGAGCGGCATCTTGAGGAGTCCTGGTGCTTGCAGGGTATAGGCTACCGGGTGTTTCAGCTGTCACATTTGGGAAACAAAACTTTTTGATCAAGACAAACAAGTGAGAATGCTGATTGAACCATGGATAAGGCGTACGCGTAAGAAGATATCTCTTAAAAGGAGTAAAGACTTTTTCATCTTTTAATATGACTTGGCCGTCCCTGACGGCAAACGAGCAAGCTCGATAGTTAGGATTTTGATTAATATTATCAGCGATATCGTTTGAATTCATGAAATAGATGACGGCATCAACATGAAACATTTTTTGAAAACGTTTTAAAGCCTTGAAGACATGTCCCGTGGAATAAGTGCTGACCCCCCCATTTAAAAGCTGGATATCTCCTGTCTCCTTCAAGACTTGGGCTTTAAGGATGCCGTAAAAAGAATTATTGATTTCGACGCCCCAGCCGAATAAAAAGGAGTCCCCTAATGCCAGTATTTTTTTTACATGAGCTGCGGGGTTTACGCTCTGATCCATCCTTAAGCCATATTCGTTAGTATCAACCTGGAATGAATAATATTCTTTCGTTAGAACGTCATCATACTTCTGGTTCGGGCCGTTCACTTGCCCCAAATCTTCATGCGGCATTAAATAGGGCCTCACAAGGGATTGGGGAGAAAACTTTCTAACGATCCATTCCCCCAAGAGAATGGACAGGGTGAGAGATAACAGCAGTAAAAAAGAATTCGATGCAAAAACCAGCCCTCGAGATTTCTTTTCAAGAAAATTCATGTTAAACATGATGCGGTGATTCAAAAAATTTAGAAGCAAAAAACATGCCGGGGGGAGTCTCCATGAAAGTTATCTCCGCTTTTTTAGGTAATAATAGAGCGCCTGAACAAAGAAGGTTTTTCATCTTTTTTGATCTTTATCAAAGCGCCTTCAATAGACTGCTTTTAATTTTTTCCCGCTTCATATAATATACGGCGTGTATATTTTCTTTTGATAAAGAGCGGGCAATAAAACTTTTTGAGTAAAAAAACACTTTATTCCACTATGAAGATATCGGCAGAAAAAGAAAAAAAGCTGTCTCCTTTATTTCTCATTATTCTTCTTGGAATAGGGCTCTATGCGATGATTCTCAATGCCCCGTTTTGTTTTGATGACAACGCAAAGATCGTCAGCAATTCGGCTTTAAAAGATACGGCGACTTTCGAGCAAATATGGAAAATCCCGTATGCAAAAACAAACTTTCTTACCTTCGTCACTTTTGCCCTTAATTACCGTTGGGGGGGCATGAACCCCTTCGGATTCCATCTTGTGAATATCGTCTTGCATCTTCTCAGCGTCTTTTTAAGTTACCGGCTGGTGCTTATTTTCTTTTCCTGTCCCGCCTTCAGCTTATCCCCCTTGAGCGCATGGAAAAAATCTTTTGCTCTTATCGCGGCGCTCATCTTCCTATGTCACCCCCTTCAAACCCAGTCCGTCACGTATGTTTGGGCGCGTTCGGAAATATTATCTGCCATCTTTTGTTTTTTGTCCTTGCTGTTTTATATGAACGGGCGGCTAAAAAATAGGAAGCCGTTGCTTTTTCTTTCTTTCTTTTTGTTTTTGATCGGCATCTTCGCAAGAGGAAATATGATCATTTTCCCGCTTCTTGTTTTTTTAATCGAGATCACATTTTTCAGATCAACACCTCTGAAAATCACTCGTCTATCTTCAAAAGGATGGCTGTTTCTATTGGGTTTAGGCCTATCGGCGATTCTTGTCGGAGTCTTTTTTTCGCAACTGGTGAACTTTTTTAACATCTCTTACCTTTTCAAGAACAGTTATATGCCCCGCACCCATTACCTCTTAACACAGTTTAGTGTTATCGTGCAGTACATCAAACTTTGTATTATCCCGCTGGGGCAAAATCTCGATTATGATTTCCCTTTTTCAAACTCTCTGTTCGAATTCCGGACTTTCGGTTCTCTTATGATATTGCTTTCTATTTTGGTTTCGGCCGTGCTCTGTTTTAAAAAGCATAGATTGATATCCTTTGGAATTTTCTGGTTTTTTATATGCCTCCTGCCGGTTTCCAGCATTATTCCCCTTTCAACCGTAATCTCTGAAAGTCGCGTCTACTTGCCGCTATTTGGCTTTTCTGTGCTTGTGACGGCTTTCATGTTTTCTTTCATCGCGGAAAAAAAGAAGGTGGTCCGGATTGCTTTTGTCGTCATCATGGGCTTAAGCGCCCTGACGATTGCCAGAAATTCTGTCTGGCGCTCATCGATCGCCATTATGGAAGACACTGTGAGAAAATCGCCTTTAAGCGGCCGGGCGCAGGCTAATTTGGGGGTGGCTTACAGCATGGCCGGACTTTATGACAAGGCCCTTGACAGTTATCGTACAGCCTTTGAGTTGGGTAGTAAAAGAGGCATGGATCGAAAATACTTGGCCCAAATTCTTATTAATTTAAGCTCTATTTACGGGTTGAAGGGCGATTATGAACGTGAAATTCACTATTGCCAGCAGGCGATTACTTATAATTCCAAAAATCCTCAAGCCTATAGCAATCTAGGACATGCGTATGCGTTAACCGGAGATTATGCCAAGGCGATAACATACGGGCGTAAAGCCGTCGAAATTTCCCCGACTTTTGTTGAAGGATTGACAAACCTCGGTGTCGTTTACGGAAGAATGGGAAAGTACCGCGAAGCGGCCGAACAGTTTGAGCGCGCGTTAAAACTTGACCGTGAGAATGAAAAGGCAAAACAGAATTTGCTTCTGGCGCAGCAATTGCTTAAAAATTCAAACGAACCTGCCCCTTTTTAAAAAAGCGGCCATTCCTGCTAACAAAAGACTTCCCTCCGAAAACCAACTCAAATAAAAAGGATTTTGGGATAAGGTGGGTTGAGAGCTGCGGATTGTTCCTATCGGCAATCCGCGGGGCGGAGGGGAATCGTATTTTTTATTTAAACGTTCTGCAGTAAGCCTTGGAGTTTTGCGGGGTGCCGTACATTTTTGAGAATGATAACAACGCCCGCCGTACCGTACGGGACCAGGAATACATTTCCGTATCTCAGTATCTTTCCCCAAAAATCCTGCTTTATCTGGACTGAAACGATCTGTGCCCGTTCGATTTCCACGTTTTTTTTAAAAAATAATCCGGACGTCAATGTCACCTTTTTGGAACTGATTTCATATGTCGCGGTTACCGCCGCATAGAGCGCTATAACAAGCCAGCTTGGAAGAAATAAAACAAAAAACAGACCTAGGCTCATGAGTCCGATGTACGGGTCGAAAAAGAACGGCGCGATACCCAGAAGAACAAAAACAAAAAAGCATCCCGGCAGACGGGCCGCTATCGTCGGCTGTCCTTTCCATATTTTTTTATTCACATCTTGCTCCATCGATAAAACCCTTTCGCTGGACATGGAAGTTAAATGGTTTTTTAGGGCGTTCCCTTTTCCGCCTTGATTTCCTCCGCTGTGTTGCCGCCAAGCGATCTTAAAAAAGCAACAAGTTCTTGCTCTCCGAAACGTTCGGCGATATCGAGCGCCGTGTTTCCGTCGGCATTGATCGCGTTGATATCCGCGCCCTTGGAAACAAGGTATTGAATCCCCTCAAAGTCCTTGCTGTACGCATGCCAAATCAAAGGCGTATTATCTTTAACGCTTCTGGCGTTCACGTCTGCGCCGAAATCTGCCAAAACCTTCATGATGTCAAGCTCCTGATTAAAAATCGGCGTCATATTGAATTCCTCGTTCCTCGCGTGAACATCAGCACCTCGTCCAATCAAGAACTTCGCCGTTTCCGGATCTTTCACCACATGCAGCACGCTTTCTCCGAATTCGTTTTTCGCTTTAATGCTGCCCCCTTGATTGAGGAGCCGGCGGACCTCATCCGTCTGATTGTTCCGTACCGCTTCGATCAGTTTAATATTCAAATCGGACGCGGACGTCTCCGCTGTTTGCGCTGGTTTTTTCAGGACCGCGGGGATGAAAAAGCTCATGAAGATCAGCCCCGAGGATAGAAGGACGCTTATCAGGATCAGCAGGATCCGCCAGCGTCCGAATTTGCCGCGGTAAATAAAGCGGCCGGCGATCAGTCCGAGGATCGGGATGATCAAGGCGACCGGCCCTTCCGCGCCGCACGGGGCAACGGTCAGACACAGCAGGGCGTAGGTAAATACAAAAACGAGTATAACAACATGCAGAAGAAAATAAAGAAATCCGACGATTTTAAAAACCATCGTTCTCAAACCCTCATTTTTATTTGATACAATCACACGCTAAAAAACCTTCTTTTCCCTCCGTCACGCGGTAAAGGTGGCCGGCAGCGGCCTGGGTAAATAAATGGCCTTGGGGCAGGCATTGCCTGAAAACATCGAGTGCTTTTTTATAATACGCCGCCGCCTTAGCGGGTTGTCCCATGTCACGGTAAACCTGGCCCATGTTGTGATAGGATCCGCCCAGGTCTGCGTCGGGCTTAGGGTTTTTTTGCCGTACCGCAAGCGCCTGCTCGTGGAACTGTAATGCTTTTTGGAGTTTGCCCTGTTTACGGTAGAGTTCGCCAAGGTCATGCAGCACCCGGATGGTTTCGAGATGCGTCCGGCCAAGCAGTTTTTCCCGGACGGTGTAAACGCGGTTAAATTCGCTTTCTGCTTTTTCGTACTGGTGATTGAACAGATGCAAAATGGCCAAGTTGCTTAGTGTCTGTGCCGTATCCAAATGATCCTTTCCTAAGGATTTTTCGCGAATGGTCAGAGCTTGGTTAAATAAAGGTTCTGCGACAATGTATTTCTCCTGATAAAAATAAGCCGTTGCGAGATTATGCAGGATCTGCGCCCGCAGAAGGTTTGCGGGCATTTTCTGGCGCTCCCCTGCCTTCAATGCCTCGAGAAATTCTATCGAAGCCAAGGGATAATCATGCTTCTCATAAGAACGGACGCCTCTTTGGTTGAGGTCGGCCACAGAGCTCCATGGATTCTCCGAGGTCATCGATTGGGAGGACATCCCGACAAAGGTCAAGACCGCCATACCAAGAAGAAAAATCCGCCGCTTCATATTCATTTATCTTCTCATTGAAAGGTTGTTTGTTTTATATGGATCAAAGTTGTTTCTTTATCTTTTGTTACTTTCAAAAGACATTTGCTCTTGGTATTGTTCACGACGTTTCTGCTTTTGTTGACTCACCGTCTGGCCGTAGGTCGGAGAAAAAAGATCTTGATCAATCGCCTGACCCGCTGGCGCCTGTCCCGGTTTGTAGGGAACTCCCATTAGATGGATGCTTTCTTGCTGTGCGGGAGGATGGTTGGAAGATGAAGCTGGAACAGCAGAAACGCCCAAGAGGGTGATCGTCTTCTCGCCGGAAGACGCTTGTTCCGGAAGCCCTGTGCCGGGATGACCAAAGCCTGGAACAGCCATGGAGGGCGGGAAAGGCATTTCTTCGTTTTTGGGTTGCAGCTTAAAAGTGACTTTTAATCCTTTTCTTGGCTGGGTTACTTTATGGATGGGGACCGCCTTGACCTGCTTCCCGTTAATGTCTGCCACCTTCCATGTGCCAACCTCCATTTCCATGCCGGCGGCTGTTACATATTTAAGTTCCGCAATATCATCCACGGCCGGCACCCGGTTCCCTTTCAACTCGATCAGAACATCCTCACCAAAAACCCCTGTAACTTCTCCTACTACGTCGTTTTTAGCCGGCACCGAAGTCTTTTGGGACGATGAAAACGGCTGGCTTTGAGAATTGACAAGCTGGGGCTGCCAGTTAAACGCGGGAACGATATTCACTTTCATTCCCTGACTGGGTCGCATATTCAAGCTGACAATCTCAAGTGTGTACCGGTTGCCGTTGATCGCGACGATCTTAAAGCGGCCGATGAGCATCTCCATAACTCCGGCCGTGTAGCTCAATTCGATCTCGCTCTCAACGGGGAAACTTTCCGGTCCGTCAGTCTCAAGAATCACACTCTTGGAATTTTCTTCAAGTACGGTGCCGGTCATCGGACCGGCAGCAAAAAGCGGGAGTGCCTTCAAAACAAACAAGGCTGTTATAAAAACAAAAAAGATTTTTTTCATAGATTTCCTTTAAAGTCGTGACAAAAAAATCCAAGAAATGATTTTTTAGGCCGCGTCATGGTACGCGATTTCTTTTTATCATGATTTTTCCTGGCCTCGAAAAACTGGCGAACCCAAAAAGCCATTGTTTCAATGAGCGGGCAGCTCTCTTAATTATTAAAGGTAAAGCCGCCCCGGTTACGGTCACCCCAGATACCTTGGAAATTGTTATCGGGACTGCTGCCTCCGGAATGGCTCCCCGAAGAGGCGCTTCCGGACCTGAATTGCTCCAGAACAGTTTGTCCTCCGCCGCCGCTGCTTACACCCTTACTTCCTGTAGCGCATACGCCCACCAACTCGATGGCGCCCGGGCAAATAGCTCCACCGCCCGTTGTCCCGCCGCCACCGCCTGTCGTGCCGCCTCCGAAATTAAACCCTCCGCCTCCTCCGGTATTGACCGGAGGCTTCCAACCCCCCTGGCTGACGATCTGCGCCTGATTCCGGATATTCTGCAGCATCATGTTGTTGAATTGTTGTTGCTGTTGTTGCTGCTGTTCCCATTGCTGCTGTTGCTGCTGCCGTTGCCATTCCATCTGCTGCATATCCTGTTGGAACTGAAAATCGTTTTGCTGCTGTTGCTGCTGCAGGGCTGCCGTTGCCGCTTGCATGGCCGCCAAAAGGTCCTGCTGACCTTGCGGCGCCCACGCGCAATTCATCGCCTGAGCAACCAGTGCATGCGCGGCATCGAATTGCTGGCTGTCGAGAAGCCCGTAAAAATTATTCTGGTACGAAACGCAGTCGATGCAGGCGGTATTGCTCGTGTTCCAAGTCAGGCCGAGCTGACAGACGCATGCCGGCCGGCCTTGTGGGTCATAACCGGGCTGCGTTCCAGGGACGGTGCATTGGATCATCGGCCGTCCAAAATACTGGACGATCACACTGCTCCCGGCCTGGGCCTGCGTGTTAGGACCCGGGCTTTGCGACCGGATCATATACGCGTCCTCCGCGCGCTGGGCGTCGCCGAGCGTCCTGGCGTCCGGATTAAAACCGGCTTGCTGCAAAACCCCCATCGCTTGTTCAAATTGCATACCGATCACGTTTGGCACGGGGATCATCTGACCTTCTCCCGGCTGTCCGCCCTGGATCGGAGAATTCATCAGGTCTTCACCGAGCGTCACGCAAAAAGCCGCGTCCACGGCCGCGTCTTCAACGCGCTTCATATAATCCGCGGCCATCTGCCCGAGGTATTCGACGTTCTCAACCGTTTTAAGCATCTGAGAGACCGTACTGCCTTCGGCTTCACCAAAAAGCTGCGTCCATTCGGCGTGCTGCGTCTTAATCTTGGAAAGGTTCGTTTTCATTTCTGTGATCTGCGTTTTCAAAGGGGCGATCACGGCCGCGGTTTCGTCAGGGCATTTGACCACGTTCTGGGCCGCGCCCTCGACCCGGCTTTGCATCTCTTCGATCTTGTCCAAGGTTTCCTTCCCTTCAGGGGTATCCTTGATGGGCTGCAGATTTTTCCTGAGATCCGCGGCCACGGTGTCGATCTTCGCGAGGATCGGTGCGATCGCGGCCACTTTTTCGCGCGCCGCGTTGACCTTCTCATCGGCTGTCGCTATCTTTTGTTCCAGCGCGTTCACTTTTGCGATCAGATTATCAAGCTCCTGAAAACCCTGGAGTTCCGTCCTTCCCGTTACCGCCTCATCGTAACCGCTCCGGACATTCTTGCTGTTGGTCTGCACGATCTGAAATTTTTCCCGCGCCTGAGAGAGCATCGGCCTGAGATCCGCTTCATCCGCCCTTACGGACTGCATGATCTTCTGCCGCTCTTCCTGGGATGTTGCGTATTTGATCGATTGCGCCTTCTCGCAGACGCGCACGCTGAGTTGTTCCATTTGCGATGCCGACGTGGCGAGAAATTTTGTTCCTTCTTCCGCGTCGTCCTGGATCCTGTTTATTTCCTGCGTGAGTTGTTTGACCCGCTGTGCCTTTATCTCCAGGTTCTTGGCTTTTGATTCGTAGGTCGCCACCTGGGATTTGATTTCCGCGAGCCCGGCCTGAACCTCTTTGGTGATCACCGCGCAATCGTTGCAAAGCGCTCTCGCTTCGTTCGCGAGCGCTTCGGCCTGGGCCACAAGCTTCTCAAGCTCCCCAAGTTGATTCGATGTTCTCATATAATGCTGCTCGAATTCCGCGATCAGTTTATCAAAGGCTTCGTCATGGACCTTGTGCCGCTCGACCGCCAGGTCCTGGTCCGTCGGGCCCTTAGGCTGTAATTCTTTGTCGCGTTCCGAGGTGTCGGATTCCATGCCTACCGCGATCTGTAAAACCTCTCCCTGACTTGCCGGAATATCGCTTAACACCTGCAGCCATGTGTCTCCGGGCTGGGCTTTACCGTTGACCAGTCGCCAAAGCTGCCGCCAAAGATCATGATGGGAAACACCGCCCAGCGTGGCTTGATCAAAACTTTTCGGATCGCTGTCCAGCGCCGAATCGGGGACATATTTGCGTTTGATCTCGGTCAGCTTTGCCGTCATGTCTTCTCTGATCTTCCCGGGCAGCTCCGCCCATTGGCCATAGGAAGTTTCGTCGCCCGAAGCTTTGCCCATCAAAAAATAGGGGCCGCTCAGGAGCCGCAGTTTGTCATCTTCTTTGGGATAATTCCCGTACTGCTTTTCGGTCTCGTTCCTCGTGTCGCGGATCTTTTTGTAAGTTTTCAGGTATTGATCGATGATGCGCGTCTTTTCCTCAAAGACATCCCAGACATCCGCCTCGCCCATCATTTCCCGCTTGATCCCGCGGCTCATGTCCCAAAGCCAGACCAGCAGGTTCATGAAATCCCCGCCCGCTTCCTCCGTCAGCTTGTCCATCATCTGCTTTTTGATCCTGAGGTCTTCCGCGATCTTCTGGAGCTCCTCGAACATCTGGACGACCTGCCCGCTGATCTCCGCCTGTTCGGCCGCGCGCCGCTGTTCCAGGAGCTCAATCACGTGCTTCACGAATTCCAGCTTCACAACCTCCCATCGCGTGTACCACATGTCGGAAAAATGTTCCTTGAGTTTCGGCCCGACCAGTTCATGCTTCATCATTTCTTCCATCATCACAAGCCATGGGTCCTGCTCGGCCACTGTCTCACGCAGCATATCGTTGACCTTGAACCAGCCCGTGATCCCGTCAAGGGTGTACTCCATCTGTAGCCGCCGCTGCGCCTGAGGCAGTTTCAGCTGCGCGTACATTTCGCGGATCTGCCCCTGCTTTTTGTCAACAAACGCATCCAGATCGATCTCTTCGCCCTGATAGGTGACGGTGAGCAGTTTCCAGTTCGTCAGTTTGATCTTGTCGCCAACCGTTTCGACGTTAAGAAGCTTGAACTTCGCGTTTTCATAAAGATCGTCGATGAATTTGTCGACCTCCGTGCTCCAGTACATCTTCCATGTCTTCTCGCCCATGGATTCTCCGATGCTCTCGGCCACTCCAAGGAGCGCCACGGGAGGTATTAATGTTGTAAGTGTGTCCCAGCCGGCGGCCATGTATTTTCCCATATAAAGATTTGTCGCCGCGGAACCGAAAGGCACCCTCCGTTTGAAAAATTCACCCGCCAGGGCGCTCCATTCCCCCTGCCAGAAAAGGCCCACATACGCGGGGATTTCGTCGATCAAATTCATTGTGATTAAAATTTTGGAGGTTGCGCGGCCCGCGGCGCTGGAATTCATGGCGTCCCCGAAAAATTGGTTGGCGTCCTTAATTTTCTGGCGGACCAGGCTGTCCATAATGTACTTATTGACCCGCTCCGAGCGCCCGCGCCAAAGTTCTTCCTTGATATTGAGCCACTGGGTCCAGCCGTCGCTCAGCTTGCCTCCGGGCCGGTCCAGAAACTTCGCGACTTTGTCCGCCCAGCGGAACTCCTGAGCTCCCTGAATGTATCCGTCCCATTGAGTCTGCATCTCCCCGCGGAATTCCCCCATAAGCTTGTCATCAAGAACATCCAGCATCGTGTTGATCGTCTCAGGCATTGAAAGCAGTTTGGCCGCCGCGAGATTGATGGCTATCGGTTTTTTTGCTTTCAGCATGGAATCGATGAATTTATAGTCCTGCAGTCCCTGGACATCGAGCAGCTGAAATCCCCAGGTTTTCATGAACGATTTGTAGTCCCCGCGGAATTTCTCGAGCTGGCTCTTGAAGCCCGGGTCGATCTCCTTGATCCCCGCGATCTCGTCATTGAGCACGCGGGATTCGATCTCAATCATCTCATAAAGCTGGTTGAGCTCTTTCGCAATGCGTTTCGCTTCGGGATTATCCGGCGCTTTGGTCAGATCTTCCGGAGGCTGCGGCAGCCTGCCGATATCCGCGTTGAGCTTTTTCATCTGCAGGTCAAATCCCTTGGCGACATTTTTCCACATGAGTTCCGAGCAGGAATTATAAAATTCCTTGATGATCGCCTCTTTGACTTCGATCTCGGGCTTGGATTGCCCGGTCTCATTCTCCGGCCCTAATTTCACATCAACCGGGAACGGTTTCCCGATCTCCTGGAAGTATTTCCGGATGATGTCGACCTGATTCATCCCCTCAGCCCGTTTGTTCTCCTGCAGTAGTTTCGCGAAATCGGAGAGCGCTTTATTATCGGGTTCGGCGCCCGCCTCGCGGAGATATTTATTGCTCCGCTCAACATATTTTGTGGCCTTCATGAAACACTCGAGATCGGTGTAAACATTTTTCTTCACGATGTCGTGCTCGAAATGCCGGAGCATCTCGAGGCTCATACCGGGCTCGACTTCCCATTTCAAGGCAATGAGATCGGCCATGCCGACCTTCGCGAACTTGGCGTCAAGCACCACCTGCGTCATCGCGTCATCCCCCAGGACGATCTCGCCGATGGTTCCGTTATCGAGGTCCAGGATCTTGATCTTGGGTTTTTTATCCCGCTCTGTGGTGTACTTTCTGAAATTATCCTCGCCGTATTTCGAGCCGTGTTTAGCAACGTAAACCTCGTCCTTGCCCATCCCTTGCGGCGTGCACACAGTATCGAACTGTTCGGCTGTCAAATTCGTTCTTTGTTTGATGAAATCATCGAATTCCTGCTGCATGGCTACCGAAAGCTCAAGGTCGCCGCAGATGAGGGTAAAATCGATATCTCCGGCGAATTGCATCGCTTCAAGGGATTCGGTCGGCCAGCTCCCGATCTCTCCGAGGAACACTTTGAATTTATAACCGTTGATATTGTTCTTTCCTTTGAATTTCCGCGCCACATGTTCAATGCCTTCGAGCACGATCTGTCTTCGCCAGGAAAGAAGGTCCTTTTCGACTTTGGACCCTCCTTCCGCGTAGAGTTCGCCGAGAAAATATTTCAGCCCCTTCTGACCGGTCCTTCCCTGGTAGTCCCCGATCTCTTTTTTGACCTGCATCAGAAGGTGGCGGCGTTCGAGGCCATCCGGCATTTCCATGCGGGATAGTTCGTGATAGAAAGTTTCCGGCGTCATCGCGCCCGCGGCCACCTTTCGAAAATTCTCCGCGATCTTGATCTTGACATCGGAGTATTCCTGGAAAAGCTCGATCGGCGGGACCTGGAAAGAGTCTTTATCTTCCTGGTCCGGGTTATCGGGAGACGCCGCGAAAAGATCGCCGGAAGGAATCACTGCGATCAGAAATGCCAGGAAAGGGATAAGGGCTATTGCGAAGAATATTTTTTGCTGGTGACTGCTTTTCTGCAGGAGGCAACTCATCGTTTTTGGCCGGAACAGCCCTCTTGTTATCTTTTCGATGATGTTGAAGCCAGTTTCCGCAATGAGGTGAAAACTGTATCTCTATTATAACAGGAAAGTTGTTTTCCTCATTATCTTTAGAATGAGGCCATTATGATGAACTTACTGGCGCGTTATTTGCCATGTTCTTCGAATTTATTTAAGAGCGCGCCCGGCAGGAGTCGAACCTGCAACCTTCTGATCCGTAGTCAGATGCTCTATCCAATTGAGCTACGGGCGCATGAGACTTAATTATAATGATTACAACAACTTACAGAAAACAAGCTTTTCAAATCCTGATCGCTAAAACAGCTCGTGTGGCACATTTGTGGCAGTCTGTTCGCAGCCCCGTGGGGCACCTGCGAGACAAGACTGTGAGTAGTGGCGTATTATAAGCGTTTTTTTGGGAAATGCAAAAAAATCTAGACCCGAATTTTCCACACGGGTAAGTTCAAACGTTGGCGGTAGGTCTCGCCTTTAAGTAGGTTTATCTTCCGTTCCGGAAGATCTCCCCGGGCTGTAAGATGCTGCCGATGCTTCCCGAGCCAAAGCGATGTCCCGAGATGGAGCGTGTGCTTGCCGTAGGGCCTGTTGATGCCGCCTTGCCATAGATGTGACGTTCAGTTTATAAAACCCCCGCTTCACTTAAAGCCTTATGAAGCTGATGGGCAACAAAGTTATTGCCCTCTAAAGTCATGTGCCCTCTTCGGCCATAAAAAAAGGCGTCCAAAACTTCCGGGTTTGTTTTTATAATTCCAAAAAAAGGGACTGCCAGATCGACCACTTGAATTGTCTTATCATCAATGCCGCTCAGCACGGCGTCGACAATGCTTAGCTCGTCTAAATTCGTGTCATGAGTGTATTGCACAAGAACGATGATGTGTTTCAGGCGATCTGTCGGAATCATGGCCCTGAGGTACCGGAACATCAAATAACCGGTGGAAACAGCCTGATCCTGGGAATAGGCCTCGTCATCCCCCCACTTTTCCTGGAGCCAGTGGTCGGGAAAAGCGGTCTTCATGGCATAGTGGAGAAAGGCGCTGTAGCCGAATATTTTTCGGGCCAACCAAAGACCGTCTTTCTCAGCGGGAAGTATGGGAACCGGAATATTTTTTGTAACAAGCCGGTCGCCTGAAAGTTCTATGTAGGGCTTTGCGACACCGTGTCTTTTAGACTGTCTGCAGCGAAGCACATCGTCGGCAATAAAGCTCAAGATCAGAATATCCGGGTTGTAGACCCGGACCAATTGGCCGGCCCTGAGAAATATCTGATCAAGCCCGTATGCAAAAACACCGCCGTTCACGACCCGCTTTCCGGATATTTTTTCCAAAAGCGCCGGCCATGTCTCGCCATCCGATACGTCGGCCCCAAAGGTGAACGAATCGCCCACGGCCAAGATCGATACGGGACCGGAGGCTTCTTCGGCCTTACCGGTGCCGTTGGAACGAATACCATTTTTAAGGATGGTAACCGTCTTTCCCCACGAATTTTTATCCCCCGAGTAACCTTCTTGGGGGATCCACCCTAGATGGGAATCATATTGGCAGGGGTAGGAGGACTTCAGGATGTTTATATTTTGCTCCGCAAAATTCACAAAGGCATATTCCCCCTTGATGACGCGAGTGGCCAGCTCGAGTACTATGAAAACTACCAGCAGGGCAAGCGCGGAGATGAGCGGATTTATAAACGATATCTTCTTTTCAGAATTCATCAAAAGGTGCCATTCTATGATTTCGTCTCTTTCCTTTGGTCAAACATTTTACTCCGAACGCGTTGGGCCGCACGGCCTGAGCCGCCCCTGATGTTTTAAATTATAATCTTTTGCTTGGCTCATTTGAAGGAATTCGTGTGGAAAACGCCAATGAAAAACTTCAAAGCTCTCCAATTGAGGGGCCTATGATGATTGATTCTCGCAGAAGTGAAAAAATCTGTTTTTGAAAAACGTTTGCTTTTTAGGACAAGCGCTATAAATTTACTCGACAAGCCTTAACTTTTGCATGGTGGTGTTTATTTGAGAGTTCTCCCGGACAATAAAAGACGAAGACGTAGATTCTACAATCTCAGCCTGGATGCCGCGTGTACCCATAGCGCCAGTTAAATTGACGGAAAGAATCCGCAAGGCGACAATGCTCACGATTGTATATTCGAAAAGACTTCCCTGCTCCACCACTGTTGTGTAAACGGGGTAGTAGGCGATCTTCCCGATCATGTCTGTAAGGTCTGATAAAAGGGCCTGCCCCTTGCTTCCTGTTAAACCCGACGCTTGCAGAGACCCGCTCTCGGGAATGACAAAATCCTGATCGAAACCGCTTTCGATGTATTGCCGAAGTTCCGGGATATCGTTTGATCCTGAATCCAAATCCAGATATCCGAAATTGCCGGGACCTTTCGGCTCTAAAGACAGCGTGATGCGTTGGTTGACGTCAAAAGAGCCGTCCCCATCCTGATCCACGACGGATTTTAATACCGTAATTGGCATGAGGTGGCCGTTTGCTTTCACCCCCACGACACGTTGGTCCCGGGCCGCAACAGCACGACGAGAAAGCGCCATCTCTTCTTGCCCAAACATCTTCGCAAAAAACAACGCCACCTTTCCGGCCGGCACATTTTCATCCCTTGTCGCCCTGACCCTGCATGCATTAAAAGGAGTCTGATTTTCGTGAAATTTCTGGGCATCAAAGTCATAATTTCCCAGAATAACATTGTTGCTGATAAGCCCGACCGAAGCACTTCCCGCGGAATTTCTGCTGGCGAAGGACATCGCAATCCTATCTGCCTTATCTTTTTCAACTGAGAGGTCCACCATCACCGCTAAGGCTGCGGCATCGGATGCGTTTTGCAATTCAGTTTGTGTAGCAATGAGATAACCCGCATCAATAGCCAGAGACATCATACAGAACATGGGTGTTGTAAAAATAAGCGTGGTCACCAAGGCGGTACCTTTTTGGGTCCTTAAAATTTGATTTAATTTGATCATAAAGTCATCCTTCTTTCCGCATAACGGTGCTTGCACTAAGGGCATTGCCGGGAAAAATGAATGTCGGGATAATCGAATTAAAAGGAAGCGTTGCGGTAACTCTAACCCCCTCCATTCCATCCACATCAATAATCGATGCATTGATGACTGCCCCTGCGCCAAGGTTTATGCTCGTCAAACTATATTTACAAGTACTGATTGCTGTTTTTACTGCCTTATCCCCGGAAATTTGCATGGCTCCAGTCCGGGCCCCTTCACGAACGGCTCTGTCGAGAACATGCTTGACACATATCGCCCGGCCCAAGTCGAACATGAATATCACCATTAGAATAATAATTGGAAGAACAAGCACAGATTCTACGAGTGCCTGACCGCACGAATTTCTTCTGAAAAACCCTCTTTTACCAGATGAATTGATAACTTCATTTTGCATGTTTTTGGTTCTTTCTGGTGTTATTTTTAAATTATCACTTTCTTTATTATTATTATACCATTAAAAACCTTTTATAATATTCAAAAGTTATCTAAAGTATATAATAGTTATATTTTTATATAAGGATTAACATTAAATTGTTTATCTTGTTGCCAGAATAAAGCCTCGATGGATGAAAAATAATTCTTATCTATAATTAAACAAAAGAGTTACGTAAAAAACGACGGTTAATGTCTTTGCTGAAATTGTCTTCGAATCTAAGGGGAGAGCGATGGGAATTGCGTAGAAAGTGGATGCTCGTAAAGGGTTTTATTCATTTATCAGATCGAAGTTTGAGCTGATTGCGGTAAAACTAAAAATCATCAACCCCACCTTAAAAATTCAGGAGCGTTTCTTGCTAGTCATTTATCTATAGACAGCGACCCGAGAACCGTTTCTTGGGATTTTGAGGGAAGCCATACCGTGCCAAGGTGGCCTAAGCGCCTATTAAAGCAAGCTCGCTGGAGGCGCTAGGCTGGCGGCAAAGGACATTTCCCGCATAGCGGGTATCTTCTTCTCATTCCCTGTTCTAAATCTTTGATCATCTGAATATGCTTTGAAGAATACCAGATATCTTTAATCGGGATATGAAAGGCATTCCCTAAATGATATGCCGCCTGCATATCTTCGCAGCAAAGCGCCGTCTCGCCGTCATAGTGGACTATAAACCGTATGGACGGACGCCTGCAGGGCGCTGACGGGTACGCCTTTTTTTCTCTGATCATTCTTCTGTCGTATTCGACAAAGTTCCTTGGATAAACAAATTCCTTTTGTGAAAAATAAACCTGAGTGTCTTTCAGCTTTTTTTCCCAAAAGGCTTTTTCACCAGAAAGTTCTGCCTCCGACTTGTGGTCATAAAGACCTACAACGATATAATCAAAGACCGCGGCGGCTTCCCTTGCCAGCTTCTCATTGGACCTTAGCACATCCCCGTTGGTGTGTTCATAAACACGCATGCCTCTTTTCCGGGCTTCCCATGCCATAGCAATGATCCGTTCATCCAGAAAGGGCTCGCTATGGTGATGAAAAGAAACCTGCCCGCTAAAGCCCATCTCCCGGGCCTGGTCGAGGATGCTCAGGGCTTTTTCTGTTGGCATCCTGGCGGCAACATGGCTTCCATCTCCATGTTTTCTCTTTCCCGACGCATCTCCATGACGCGGACAGAAAAAACAGTCGCGATTGCAATCCGCCTGCAGTTCGAGGAGCAGCTTTTGGAACAAAGCTATTTCGTGTTTTTCTTTTTTAAAAAATTTTTTGCTGAGAACGGATAAACCGCGCCCTATAAAACCGTGGCTGCTGCGCATCTTTGGCCGCCCATTTCCTTTCTTGTCTTTCCGGAATTTATTTTTATCCGGTCAAGGCTTTTTGAGCGATCGGCTTCATTTTTTCGGTTCGTTTTTTAATCAAGGATTTGTCCTCGCATTTCCCGTGCTGGAATTGGGTCATTTTCTAGGATTCATTTTTAATTCGAAAGACCGGCAACATTTGCTTTGTTCCAAGAAAAAATCATAAAGGTGAAAATGGTTAAAAACAGCCTTGATTTGTTCGTCATTTCCTCCGCCAAAATTATGGTCCCACAACCTGGTCTTCTGTGATCCCGGCACTACCGGCAGACTATCATCGTTAAACAAAGCTTTTACCTTTCTGTGGGGGATCCTGTTAAGCGCGGCCATGGCTTTTAGCCAGATATCGTCAGCTTTAGGACACAGTCTTAAAAACAATTCTTTGTTTAGAACCTCCTCGTGCAAAAGCCCGGGAGGATACAGAATGCCTCCTACCCCTGTGGCAAATAAAAAATGGCTGGGATCCGTGATGCCGGGCGAAAAGAAATTCCATTCGTGATACTTTTTAAAAGTTCCTGAAGCATCCAACAGCATTTGATGGGCACGATAACAGATGATGCTTTTGGGATCGCGCCGGTGAGTTTCGTATAGCCCTTCGAGCCAGTCGGGGGCATAAATTCGATCGTCATCGCAGGTGGCAATGAGATCCTCCGGATTTTCCTTAAAGGCGTAGTAGTATTTTGTGTGAGGGCCTATATCTTCACAGAACCGTATCGTCAGACCGCGCCGGGCCTGCCGCCGAAGCCATGCCGGGATATCTTGTTCCCGGAGAGACTTGGAAAGCCAAAGGAAAATGGCATTTGGTTTTTTTGTTTGGCGTAGAAGAGACTCTATCGTCATATAAAGCATAGGCAAACGGCTTGGGACTGTTGTCAGAGAAATAATAATCCGCGGACCTTTTAAGAGAAGGCTTATTCCGCTTTTTCTTCCTGTGTTTGCCCTTAAGAAACAAAGGATTTGAAAGAGAAACAGGAGACACGGTAAAACGAATTTTTTTCTGGCCCCTTTGTAAACGGCTTTTGCTGCCTTGGAGAGGTTGAGGGAATTCATAGCGTTTATTGTTCTCGCTTATATTCTTGAATCTTAAAGCCGAAAAGCCCCAGATACATGCCGGCTCCTATCAATAACATTCTGAGCCCTTTGAGGGTTCGGGCGTAGCCATAAAAAGGGCTCGAAAGAAGAAGTGTTATGCCACCCCACATGAATTGACCTCCCCGTTTAAGGCAAAAGAAGAGGCCTTCCAGTTCGCGTTGGACCAGATAATCTCCAATCCCGGATCTTAAAAACCGCCTGCAGATCCATCCGAGACGGGCTCTTTCCTCCGGAATCCAGTCATAAACGATCGCGTTAGCGGCCCAAACCCCCCGATAACCCACCTTGAACAGTCTTCGAAAAAACGACATGTCGCTTCCGCCGCTAACGGCAAGGCAAGGGTCGAATCTAAAATCTATTTCCTCAAGAAGCTTTGTTCGAATCATGACGTTATTGGTGGCGGCTGTGGTCAAAGGTTTTCCATCAGGATGTCTCGGGGACTGCAAAAATCCTCCCTTGATAAGCCATTCCGGAGCTGAGGTTTCAAATTTTGCGACAATAGGCCCGGCGACCACATCCGCTGTGTGTTTTTTCTGCATCAACAAAAGCTCGTCAAGCCAGTGGGGAGAAGGCTCTTCGTCATCATCTATAAAAGCAACGAAATCCGTTTTTTTTTCGGCCCATTTCAGGGCTAAATTTCGGGCGTGCGGAATGCCTGGCGCGGATTCTTCCAAACAAAAGATCTTCCAGGGAGAGGTTTTTTCCATCGAATGACATATTTCCCGAACTTTTGGATCCGGCCCATTATCCACAACAACAATGGCTATGTCCGGGATCTCATTCTTGATAAAAGCAAGTCCCTCTAAAGATGCCAGGAGTCTCCGGAGCGGTTCGGGACGCTTGTAAGTGCAAATGCAAATGGCTATGCTTATGTTTTGTCCGCTCATTTTTTATTGAACCATCCTTGCGCTCAAAGACAGAAGGAATTACCGCGATATGCCGGACCGCCGATAGCGATCTATCGTATCGTCCACAGACGGATAAGAAGCCACCTCTCCGTTCACATCAACAACCGGATAAAGATAGTAGCCGGTGTCCAGGCCGGCCTTTTCCATGCGCGAATACATTTCGCTTTGTGCGTTCGCATCGTTAATATCTTTGAATGTATAGGGGATTTTTTCTTTATTTAAGGCACGCTTGAACTTCTGGCAGGCGGAGCAATTTTCCATGCCATAGAGGGTGACGTAGGCATTGCCGGATACCGGCTCTGCAGGGCGGAATTTTCCGTGGGCAACACATCCCGTCAACATCAGTCCGGTAAGCATGAAAAGAAGCGGCTGTTTGAATATCATAAAGGTCCTTTTTCTTTTAAGTCTTTCTTCCTGATTCCCGTTTTAAAATGAGCCTCTCAGAAAAGAGATAGGGGTAAAAGTTTTAATAAAATCCAAAGGATGCCTGCTATGGCAACCATAAAAAGTATCAGCAGAAGGCCTTTGAATATGCGGAAAACCCAACGGCCTGCATACATAAAAATGAAAATAAAAAGCGAGATCTTAAAATGAATCCCGGCTTCACTTGAAAAATTTTTTTCCAAAAAAATAAAAAGCGACAGTGCGGTGATAAAAAAACCAATAAGGATTAGTCCCTCTCTCACCAAGGCTTTTTTAACATTCATCCCGTCATCCTATCCCGTTTTCCTGAGAATAGGGCGATTATACTCCCGCAAAAATAAACTGCCTAGCGCAGATCCATCAAGAAAAGCTTTTAGAACACGATTGGATTAAAACTGGTTTTTGACAGTCGCTTTTTATTCAATTTCGCGACAAGCGCGTTTGAGAATTCTTTTTGAGGCGTGGGCTCAATGTCGTTTTTTAGAAGTCGAACCGTATCGTACCGTAATAATTCTGGCTGGAGTATTTTTCTTTGATCTCCCAATCCCAGTTCGCCGTCAGCGTCATATTCCCTTTGCTTAAAAACGCGATCTCGCCGCCAAACAGAATGCCGCTTCGCGCCGGTTTCGGACCATTTGTTTTGAAGGAAGGGCCGCCCCCCTGGAAAGAGGAAGTCGTTTCAAACTTGTCGCCGATATAATCATAAAGCCAGGCAACCTTGAGAGCGGGAATAAGCGTCCCGATGTTGGGCGACACATCTTCCAGCAGGAACGGATAAGCCAACTTCATCCCGAGCCCTTGTTCCAGAAAGTTGTAGCCCTGGCCGTTTACGTTCAGATTTAAAGCCCCTGCCCCTTTTTCTTTGTAGGCATTCTGGTAAAGATAGCTGTATTGAAGGGACGTAAACGGAGTCACCTGTAAATTCCTCGTGATATCAAAAAGAAAAGTGTAGCCTAGTTCGTAGCGGGTGGAATATTCCTGCGCATTAGAATCGTTCGTGGCAGTACGGCTGGTCGAACCGAGATAGATCGAGCGGCTGCCGTCATAGTGATTTTGTGTAAAGGCGGCCATACCGTCCACGTACCACGAATTTTCCCATGGGTCACGAAATCCGCCTTTGACGCCTCTTTCAATTTCCGGTTCCTTGTCAAGAAGGAGAGAGTCATAACTCCCGTAAATCTGAGCCTGCCAGCTGTTAATGCTGGTTTTGGGGGTCCCGGGAGTTCTGGATCTTACATTCCCGTAACCATAGCCGCCCGCAAGGCCAAGTCTCGTGTGGCTGCCGAAAAGCTTATCGATGCCAAGTGTAGTCCCAAAAGTATAGACCCGGTATCCCTCGATTCCGTGATTGGCGTCTTGATGCGCGAAGCTTCCCAGTCCCTGCGCCCAAAAACCGATTCCATGAAATCCATCTCCTGTTGAAATGCCGGTACGCACACCCGCCTGCCGGTTGCTTACCATGCCATAAAACTGGTTAGCAATTTCGCGGGCACCTTGCATCGCTGCGCCATTCGGGTCTGGGTACAGGGTATCGAGCGCATCTTCCAACTGCGTGCTGTCAAGACCATCCAAGGTCGCAAGGACAGAAAGCATATCGCTGTTTGTGGTCGTTTCACCGACAACTTCAAGGGCTGTTCCTGCCGCTGCGGCGTTCCCGTTTGTCGCGACATTCGCATAGGGCTGGGCACGATTTGCCGTCAAAATAAGATCTCCTGATGAAGCGGCGGCAGAGAAGGTCAAGTGCGATGAGTTGGTTGTGATGGTTGACGGAACATTCATTCCCCCGCCGCCGGCACCGCCGGCGCCGTGAATGACTGTGAATGTGGTCCCGCTTGGAATATAAGTATTATCAATGGTCAAATTCAGCGTGCTGGTTGTGTTTAAAGCCGCGGTCCCGGTCGCGGCAATATTGCCAAATACGGAGGCGCTGTTGATGGTCAGGTTCATTGTGGTGCTCGCCGCAGAGGCATCATAATTACCGTTCACGGTCAATGTATTCGCCCCCAAAGCAACCCCTCCGTTGGCGGCCACCACAAGATTTCCTGTCACCGCATGAGAACCGCCCATCGAAAGCCTGGCGCCTTTGTTGATCGTTGTGGTGGTTGCATAGATGTTATGGTTAAGAACAACCGTACCTCCGTCCGTAACTCCATCGCCAAGATTGACGGCCTTCAGGTGATTGGCCACTCCTGTCGCGCCAAGATCCCCGCCTGTGGCAGAACTTCCTAAAAAGGTCAGTGTTCCGGCCGTCCCTCCTGATGTATTTGTCACTGTTCCAAAAATGCCTTTTCCGGCCGCAAGTTTGACGGTCCCGTCCGCAGCGAAAACAACATTGGAAGAGGCTGTCGCGCTTCCCACATTCCCGTTAAAATTCGCCGTTCCTGTGCTGTCTATGGTTGTCGTTGTGGCATAAATATCTGCGCTAAAAGTAGCCGCCACCAAAGCGGCATCCATTTCAATGGCTTTCAGCCGCGCCCCACCGGTCCCCACTTGTCCCGTGATGGTTGAAGTCCCTCCGGCCAATTCCAAAGTCCCTGTGTTCGCTGTAGCGGTGGTGACCGCGGCGGTAATGTTTTTTCCGGAAGCTAGTATGACCGTATTGTCCGCCCCATAATTCAAAGTTGTGCCGGTCAAGCTTCCGTTTAAATTCACATCTCCTGTACCGCTCACGGTGGTCGTAACAGCGTAAACATCGTTTTGGAATGTGGCGGCAGCCGCCAGGGCAACATCAACCTCGATAGCCTTCAAACGATTCGTAGTAGTCCCTATTTGTCCGTTAATAGTCGATCCGTCTCCAGCCTGCAAGGTTCCTGTGTTGGTTGTACCGGTTGTGATGGCGGCTGTAATTGTTTTATTGTCAGCCAAATTGACGGTGCCGTCTCCGGCAAAATTCAAGGTTGTTCCGGTCAGGCTGCCATTCAAGTCGACCGTCCCGGTGCCAGTCACGGAAGTAGTCGTGGCATAAACATCGCCTGCAAAGGTTGCCGTCTTCCCCGTCGCTCCCGCATTGACTGCCGCGAGAGCTGCATTTCCCGCCGCGCCTACCTGCCCGGTTACGGTGGAGGTCCCGGAAAGTGTTAATGTTCCGGCCGCGCTTCCGGAAGTGTTTGTTACCGCCGGAGTAATGTTTTTGCTGTCCGCAAGAACGACTGTTCCGTTGCCTCCAAAAACTAATCCCGAAGAAGTTGTCAGACTTTCATTCAGATTTAATGTTCCTGCGTTGACGGTGGTGGCGCCAGTATAAAGATTTGCTCCGGCTAAAGTAAGCGTGCCGGCGCCGGTTTTGGTGAGTCCTCCGGTTGTCGCACCCGAAGCTCCGCTCAAGGTCAGATTATTGGTGGTAATATTAAAAACAGCCGTTTTCCCTGCAACGATAGTGAAGTTGCGGTCCGTACTGGCAGTGCTTCCAGTATAAGAAAGAGTGCCTCCGTCAAACACCAGATTGGCTGCAGCATTTGTGGCCTGCCCCAGGTTACCTGCTTCTCCACCATTGCCAATCGTTCCGACGCTTACGGTCCCATTGCTAAGAGTGGTCACCCCTGAAAAAGTATTGGTGCCGGTTAAAACAAGCGTCCCAGTCCCCGATTTGGTCAAACCTCCTGTCCCGCTCATGATGCCGGCATAGGTCGTGTTGTTCGTATCGCCAGTCGTCAGGGTGAAGCTTTGCAGATTAACATTCCCGCCACTTGCGCCGCCGCCCGCTAGAGATCCTATCGTTTCATTTGCATTCAACTGGAGCGTGGCGCCAGCGGTATTATTTAAAGAAACCGCTCCGCTATCAGCAATGGCCGCACCGCCCGTCAGAACCAAGGTCCCCCCGCTGACAGTCGTTGTCCCGGTATAAAGATTGGTGCCGCTTAAGGTCAGCGTGCCTGCGCCTGTCTTCGTCAAGGCGCCGTTCGTGGCAACCGCCGAGCCTGACATCGTCAGGTTATTTGTTGTGACATCGATCGTCGCTGTCTTGTCGGTATTGATGGTAAAATTGCGGTCCGTGCTTGCGGTAGTGCCCGTATATTGAAGTGTTCCTCCGTTAAAAACCAGGTTAGCTGCTGCGTTCGTAGCCTGGCCTAAATTTCCAGACGCGCCACCATTTCCAATGGTCGCAACGCTTAAAGTCCCAGCCGTCATGGTCGTCACACCGGTAAAGGTATTAACGCCGCTCAAAGTCAGCGCCCCGCTTCCTGCTTTAGTAAGGCCAACAGTATCGGCACTGCCTCCGCTGCCGTTCTCTATAACACCAGAAAAGACCGTCGAGGTGTTGTCTCCTCCTGCCGTTAAAGTCACAGAGCTTAACGTCCCGCTTCCGCTGGTAACAGTTCCATTCCCCGCCAATGAACCGATGGTTTCACTAACGCCATTCATGTCCAAAAACGCCCCCCCAGCAACCGTGACTGCGCTAGCATTTGAAATCACGTCTGCCGTACCAAGTGACAAAGTTCCTGCACTGATGGTCGTTGCACCAGTGTAGGTATTAGCTCCGGATAGGGTTAATGTCCCTGCCCCGCTTTTGGTCAAAGCCACTTGACCGCTGGCGCCATCGTCAATAATGCCTCCGATATCGACGCCGCCTGCGGCTGAGGTGACTGCTAGAGTCATAAGATGGGAAGCTCCTCCTGAGTCTGAACCCGTGATATCTCCATCAATTGTCAGTGAGTTTGTCGTGCTGTTGTTGGTCACGGCAAAAGTTTGGGTCGATCCCTCTGTGCCAAGAGTCAGATTTGCATCAAATGTTTGGTCTTGATTAACATTGGCATTCATCGTGATAGCGCCGCCGTTAGCTAGTATGAGCGTATCAGCTCCGGCTCCTCCCGCGCCAATCGTGTAGGCCGCAATAGGGCCATGGGCAGCCCCTCCAGGATCATCATTATCGAAAAGAATATTTAAAACCGTTTGGGTTCCAGCAAGATCAATCGTCGTATTTCCATTTCCTGTGCCGTTAAATGTCGCTGTATCTGCGGCGCCCGGCACGGATCCGGGTGCATTGCTCCAGTTTCCGGTGGTATCAGACCAGGTGGCATCTGTTGTTCCCACCCAGTTGGCACTGGCACCAAAAACGGGAACAGGAACCGCAAGGCTTATAGCGAGAATAGAAAGGATCGCGATGAATTTTTTCATAATCAAAGGATTCTTATGAGGATTAAGGATGTTCCCCTTTTTTAATTAAATATTTTCTTTTGATTTCAGTTTGCCGCTTTAAAATTGCCGTTAAGGGTTCGAAAAATATTTTCCATAGATCTCTGAAATCTTTTTAGAAATCTCTGTGTTTTTATCGTCTTTTATTTGTACCGGCTTAATCAAAATCTTGGCTGGAAAGGACTTACAACAGTTAGTGCGGAATGTTTTTGGGAGGGAAGCTGTCATGGATACTCCTGCTTTTTCGCACAGAAGAACCTTTTGTAGCTATGATCATCTCTCACTGCTGGGCGGTTTAAAAAACGGAGGCGGAGAAATTTGGCTCCTCGGCTTCGCCTCGGTAGGCCACTCGCCCTGCGAATATGCCATCAAGGCATTTTCGCTTGCAGGGCTTCTCTTCAAATCCCCTCACGACACCGTAGACGGGCTTCTCTGAAGCCGTCACGGTGCCGTCATTTTTAAAAAGAAAAATGGCGGAGAGGGGGGGATTTGAACCCCCGGTGACGCTTTCGCGCCACAGCGGTTTAGCAAACCGCCGCACTAAACCGGGCTATGCGACCTCTCCGCGAATTGTTTTCTTCCTTGTCCGGACTTTGTCCATTTTGACCTGCCGGCATTATGTTCTTTAAGCCTCCGTTTGGCAGAATCATCATGGCTTGAACCGGCATAATGTTTTCCTGTTTTTTGACTTCGTAAAATATAAACGCAAGCCATTTGTTTTCGCACTTCCGCCAAAGGCGGATCCGCCTCCAGCGGAAAACCGGGCTATGCGACCTCTCCGCAAATATCCGTCCTTCATCTGCAAAACAAAGTTCTTTCGAGGTATTTTCTTAGAAACGCTGAAATTATAAGGGTTTCCGTTATTATTGCAAAAGATATTCCTTTTTAAATATTCCTTTACAGAGTTTAAGGTAGAATAGCCGCATTAAGGAGTTGCATAAACCATGGACGAACAACCTATTCTCAGTATTATTCTCCCCTGTCTTAACGAAGAAGCCGGCCTGGAATTCTGTCTGCCGAAGATCCGCACGGTGATTGAACGTATGAAAATTCCTGCTGAGGTCATTGTGGTGGACAACGGTTCCTCGGATCAAAGCGTTTCAGTTGCACAAAAGTTCGGCGTTCGCATTGTAAAGGAACCGCTGCAAGGTTATGGCTCAGCCTGCATGAAAGGGTTTGCGGTTGCTAAGGGAAAGTATTTTTTCCTGGCAGACGCGGACGGAAGCTATGACTTTGAGGAAATACCGAATTTCTTGCGCCTTTTAGAACAAAATTGGGATTTTGTTGTTGGTAATCGTTTTAAAGGGAATATCGAAAAAGGGGCCATGCCTTGGTCTCACCGCCATATCGGTAATCCTGTGCTCTCGTCTATGTTGCGTCTCTTTTTTAAAACCACCATTCATGATGTTCATTGCGGCATGAGGGCCATCCGCAAAACCGCTTATCAAAGGCTGACGCTTATGACAACGGGCATGGAATTCGCATCGGAGATGATTGTGATGGCCTTAAAAAAAAATCTTCGTGTCACGGAGATTCCCATCCACTACCATGTCCGCAAAGGCACGTCCAAACTGAGACGCCTCTCGGACGGGTGGCGTCATCTGAGATTTATGCTTCTTTATAAACCTTTTGTCCTGTTTTTTTTACCGGGTGTTTTTTTATTGGCCTGCGGCATTATTTCCATGCCTTTTTTTTATCTTGAAGAGCTTGAGGTGTTTCATCTTCAGTTTTACTATCACCCCATGTTCCTTTCCTCGCTTATGATTATCATGGGGTATCAACTGGTTCTCTTCTCTTTATTCGCGAAGACATATGCCATTCATCACTTAGGAGATACTCCTGTTTTGGAAAAATTTTACCGTTATTTTAATATCGAGCGCGCTTGCGCTTTTGGATTGCTGACAGCCGCCCTGGGATGTGTTATCTACCTTGGGATCTTCATGAAATGGCTGCGCACTAATTTCGGGGCGTTGAACGAGGTCAAAAATTCTATCTTGGGCCTGACCTTCATGGTCCTTGGGGTTCAAACTGTTTTTTCTGCTTTTATGCTCAGCATCTTGGGAATCAAGAAAAAATGAAGAACTTATATTCCTTCCGCGCCGTTGCGACCGTTCGCCGCAGGCTTACCTAAAAGGGAGTCTGTCGCAGTTAAAAACTCCCGGGCTTTTTGAAGAATGTTTTGGGCTCTCTGGTTGTTCGGGTCTAATTTGAGAACAAGTTCGGCGATTTTAACAGCTTCCGCATACTGCCCTCCCGTAAGACAGAATAAACCCAGATCATTGATCCGCGTTCGAAGAATGACAGAGCTTCGGACACTAATTTTTTTATAAATAGACGCTTCAGCAAAAGCCTTTTCATAATCTCCGAGAAAAACATAGGCGTAAATCAAATTCTGGCGGGCGACAGGTATGTTTGGATTGATATTCAAAGCCTGGACAAAGCAGGAGGCCGCTTTCTCATATTCTCCTAAATCCCCAAAAACAGCCCCCAGATTTACAAGAATCTGCGCCCTGTCATTATTCTCCGGCATCTTCAGCTTCAGGGCCTTCAGATAGTTAGCGGCTGCTTTTTGATAATCTTTCTCCGCCCGGTACACGTGCGCAAGGTTGGCGTAAGGTCTTGCCTTGGCAGGAGATTTTTTGACAGTGTCTTCCCATAACCTCACGGCACTTGTCCAAACGTTATTCCTTTGATAGGTCAGAAATGAAAAAATCAAAATCATCCCGCAAAGAAATGCAGCGCCAATGCGAGGATTCTTTAAAAGAGAAAAAAGTCCCGCCGTCACGACAAGCACAAACCCAACTGACGGAAGGTAGAGACGATGTTCGAACATGACATCCCGAATAGGAAGAATGCTTGAAGTAGGCGCCAGAGTAAGAAAAAACCAGAGGATGCCGAACCCAGCCAGAGGATGCCGGCGAATCAGCTTAAATCCTGAAAAAAGCAAGACTAAGAGACAAAAAAGGCTAAGCAGGGTCGGACCATCGAACCATCCCGGGGACAAAGGAAAATCATAATCGATATTTTGACGGAAAGGAAAAAACAGCAGGCTTAAGTATTTCATGATAACGCGGAATTGTGTCAGAAGATAGGTGCGGCCGGTAATCCCTAAGTCGTCATGAAGCGTAAAGATATTCGGAAGCTTAAAAGAAAAAAAAACGAAAATACTTATTAAAAAAATCGTTCCTAGAAGCAGCCAGGACTCTTTTAGTTTTGCTGTTCCTTTTTCTTTTGCATGCGCTCCGACGGAAATACCCCAAAAAACCGCTTCGCTTAAAAAAACTGACGCCGGCAAAGTAAAAACGGTTTCTTTTGTGAACATCCCCAGAATCGCTGCTGCCGCTGAGATAAAAAAAATCCCTGCTTTTTTCAAAACCGGCCCTGCGATGATCCTCGCTTTCAGATAACAGCAAAGCGCAGACAGGTAGAAGACCGCAGCCAGGCACTCGAACCTTTGTGAAATGTAAGTGACAGATTCTGTTTGAATGGGGTGGGACAAAAACAGCCAGCCGCATAGAAGGGCGATGGTTTGCCTGTGTTGCGAGCAAGGCCCGTCGCGCATCCGCGGGGTCTGAAACAACAGCAGTACAAGCCAAACAACGCAAAGGGCTGTAAGGAGATGAATGGTCAGGTTCACGACATGATAACCAACAACATCGAAACCGTGAAAATAATAGTTTAAAGCGAAAGAAAAAAAAGAAATAAACCGTTTCCGGTATTCCACATTATTCCACAGGGTGTGGCTTTGCAGGCTCTGGATCGCCCGGTTCGTCTGGATGAATTTTTCATCGTCAAAGACAAAAGGGGCTTTCAGGGTATTAGAATAGAGGAGGATACCCCATAAGCAGATTCCGATTAGATAAAAGGTGATTGTCTTTTTTGGGTTTTTCATGGCTTATTTTTTAAAATGAATCTTCTTCTTGGCGCATTTGCTATATTTCCTGTCCAGAAAATCCTCTCTTTGGGAACTTTGCTCTGGCAATTAGGCTAGAACTTTTTCTTTGGTCTCTCTTTTCTTCGTTTTTTCATATTCACAAACCCATGCGGGCTTTTCATCCATTTTGTCCGGAAAGTACTTTTTGAGTCGGCTGTAAACAAAAGGGAGTCTATCTTTGAGGCCCTTCCCGCAAAAACCCAGAAATCTTATATAGGCATCTTTTATGTTTTCCAGAACTATAGAAATGTTCTCATCCCTTTGCAAAAAATAATTTTTTACCTCCTGATGCAATTCAGGTTTGTCGGAGGCCCAAACTAAAACACCGTTTTCATCCTTTTTTACATCCGCATGAAAATCAAAATTATGGTTCATTAAAATTACATTTCGCTCGAAGTAACGTCTTTTTTCAAGGTCCCCGTGCCATAAACAAAGCGCTACTCCTGGAGTAAACGATACGCTCCCGTTTACTCTAGCATAAACGGCCTTTGCCCATGAGTCCCTGTCTTTTTTAAATGACTCGCCCACGAGTAACATTTGGGCGATCTCATCGTCTATTCCATAAAAGGCATAGGCCATAATACGATCTCCGCTTCCTATGATCAGCCGGTCGTAAAAACCAAACTCATCAAGAATTTCTTTTCTTGCGGCCCAGGCTCCCCCAACAACCGGCTTGTTTTTTGATTTCAACATGCACCTCGCATCTGTCTGGGTATAAACAAACCCGTCGCGTTTCTGTCCGTTCCCTATCCCTTCAGGGATATGCTCCGAGCTTTTGATATCAAACTGTCCTTGCTTCAAACGAACGAGCTGGGAGTAGGGCTGAACGACAAGATATTTTTCAAGCAAGCTGGCGGTTTCTTTTAACCAATCGTCCTTTTTTAAAAGAATATCACAGTCGAACCATGCGACCTTGTCGCAGTCGTTTGGCAAATGCTTTAATCCGATATTGAGTAGCGCCTCTTTTTCCCAAAGAATATGTTTTTTGTCCACTCGCAGTTGAATCAAGCTGTCTGTTTCGTTTTTTTTGATTTCAAAAGGGTTGTCCCCGTAAGAAAGCTCGACCGTCAGGAGGTTGAGTCCTTGCTTTTTGCTGGCGTTGCGAAATCTTACATAATTCTCATGTTTATTTTTGAAACCAACAGGATTAAAAAAAGCGGTTATGCCCCAAAATGTTCCTGTCAATTTTTGAACTCGTTCAGTCGCAGCCTTTAGGAGATCATCATTGTTCTTTGTCCCGAACCTATCAGAAACTTCTTTTATTGCTTTCTTCTTATCAGGATACATTTTCCGGGTTTTTCTTCCTTTAGTTGCAACCGTGACACATGTTATGCTCTCGTTTCTTGCCCATTTTTTCATTCTCTTTATAAATTTTACTTTCAAAAATTTCCTTCAAGGGCTTGCCAAAGGCGTTGCCTAAGTTAAGCCTGCTTAATTGGTCGTGACAGCAGATAGTAACCTTTCCATCCCATTTGACTGTAGGAAGCAAGAAGGCGCATTCCTTTTTTTTAGGCTCGATCCTTTTCTTTTCATCATAAGTAAAACGCAAATAATCTTTCATTTCATCGGAAACAACGTTTTTAAAAAACTCTTCGCGCTCCTCTGCCGTTGCCTCTGAGGGAACGCAAAACCCGGTAGGGCTTATCCTTGCCTGCATGGGATCGCCTCCCAATCTGGCGATCAGTTTCGGCAAGTCCTTCCTTTGATGAAAGTTGTCCTTGGTGACATTCATTTTGACCAAAACGCGTTCGGGATTATTTTTCGTCAAATCAAAAATTTCTCTCAGATTTTGACATACCAAATCATAGTCGCTTCCCCTCATAATCCGTTCATGCGTTCCTCTGTCCGTGCCGCCGATATTAACAAAAATGCGCGACACAGGACAGCTTGCCAGTTTCTTCATGTCGATATGGCAACTCAGATTCGTATGAACATCACCGACGTTGATCCCTGCCTCATCGGCATAACGGACCATTTCAAAAAAATCCGGGTGAAGCAACGGCTCGCCTCGATGATAAGGAATAATCTTGATCTTGTTTTTAATAAAAAACGAACGATTCAGGTTGATGATTTTTTTAAAGTTTTCAAAGTCCATTATCCCGATATCTTTTTTCTCAGAAAAGTACATCCAGCACCAAACGCAGCGGGCGTTGCACATACTGCTGGTTTCTATGGCTATAGTTTTGTTGCGGTATGGGAAAAATGTTTTTGTAATGGTTTTTTCTGCTTTTAAAAAAAATTTGAAACCTTTCTCCCAAAACCAGCCTCTGCTCTGATGGTTTGTCGCGTATATCGGGTAATGGAAACCAAAAGCGCCGCTTAGCGTCCCCAAACCCTGAAAAACTTCCAAAACACTTCCCGTTTTTGAGCGTTTCTTAAAAACATCGCAAAGAAGATGAAGAGATCCTTTCGCGACAAGTATGAACCCTTCGATTGTTTTCTTAAAAAAGAATCGGACAACATGCTTGCTTGTGTTTTTTTGATACGATACTCTCAAGCTTCCCCCTCGAAAATAGCGCACGGCTAACCATTTCATGTTCGTTCGTTCTTTCAAGAACCTTTCATAAACAACAGCTTCTCCTGCGTGAATGATCCGGTATCCCAGCCGATGCAATTTCCGGAAAAATTGCACGTCGCCGCCCCCTATTTGGGAATCCTTTTTATCAAATAAAAAGTTGATTTCTTTAAAAACTTTGGCACAAATCAAAACATTATTCGTATAAGCCTCGTGATACGGCGTGCCTGTTAAAAGATGTTTTTGCTGAGGAAAATAGCGGACAAACTCTGCGGAAGCGCACGAGTCGAACGTCCGAATGGTAATGCCTTTTACAACGTCGGCGTTATACTCCCTTTGAACAAATAAGAGTTCGTCCAGCCATGTCGGCGTCGCTTCTTCATCATCGTCGATGAAAGCAATGAATTCTGTTCTTGGTGAAACCGAGGCTATGGCCTTATTTCGAGCCTGACTAATCCCGCGTTCGTTCTCGACGATGTATCGGATCGGCCATGGCGTCTCCAAGGCGATTGCATCGCATATACCTTGGGTAACTTCGCTGGGTTCATTATCAACAACAATGATCTCTATTTCCGGTATGTTGTTTTTGAGAAACGTCAGCCCGTTGAGGCTTTTTAACAACCTCCTTAGTTCCTTCGGTCGCTTATAAGTACAGACGCAAAGGGAAACAAATGCCTTTTCGCTCACAGACAATGCTCCTCATAGTGTTTTTGCTTTTTGTTTTTCTTTTCTCTTAGGTTTTCTAAGGCTTGGAGGGTCTTGTTGCGCACCTGACAAAAGAATAACTCTAAAGGTCCTGCCGGACCGCTTATGTTCTCATGGGGAAAGGCAGCTTCCGGGATTTTCTTGCCTAGAAAGGGGCATAAGACTTCCCACCCTTCGCCGCCGCATATATTCAGGAACAGGAGGTCTTTTTCCCTGCCTTTAAAGTATTTTTTGACGTCTTGGACGTGCGCCTCGTAGGCCATGGCAAATTTCTTCTTGTCAAAAAAATGTGCCCCAAATTGTTCGGCCCGGTATTTTAACAAAACGTCTTTCTCAGTTTCAGAAAAAACTTTTTTTCTGGAGAAATATTTTTTGCAGGACCTTAGCCATGCGTTTTTGTCTCTGACTGTTAAAATAAATTTAGACTTCGGATATTTTTTGTCATACTCCGGATATCGGGTTTGAAAAGGCATGTCACAAAACGCCTCGAATCTCTCAAGATCTTTTTCAGGGTCTAATGAAAAATGGAGGGTTTTAAAACCCAAGATTTCCAAGGCCTTCCGCAAACTGTAGGTGCCTGTTTTCGCCAATCCGATACCAAATATTTTCATCCGTTATTTTCCTAAAAATCTCTCTTTGTTTTAAACGGGGTTTTTGTTTCCTGCGCCACTCATGCGGTTTTATTGATCATCCATATTCGGATGTTTCCGCTATTTATCCGCACTTTTTAAGAAACTAAAAACTGCGCTTTCTTTCCCGGGTTAAGAAGGTGGCAGTTTTTTGAAAAGATTTGTGATGCGACTTAATTTTATTTTAGCTTCGATTCTCGAAGGAAAAAAAGAGTCTTTTTTTAGGTTAAATACAATCGCAAAAAGCTGTTTTGGTTTCCTGATAAAGCTCATTGCTTCGCACAAAACGATCCATCCTTTCCGGATGCTGTTCTGCTTTGAATCCATGACCGCATTGGATATGCCTTCCCAGACGGCTCGTTTTTCAAACCAGTCCCTGCAAAGTCTTTCCGCAGGAATATGATGTTGAATTCTGATATCAGGGGCATAGATAATATCGTATCCTTGCTGTTTTAGCTGCGTCTGTGCAAAAGCCTCTTCCCCTGATAAAAGATTATCCCCTTTCCTGCCTAAGTTCGGCAGAAAACCACCTATTTGCTCCAAAGATTCCTTTACAAAAGCCATGTTCCCACCAAAGAGCCTTGCTCGATCCAAAGACGCCGGTTCATCGCCATAGTCCAATACAGAAAGATATTTCAAAAGGTCATCTGTAATCCACGAAGCCCGTGTGCCGCCCCAAATAGGCTCTATTTTCCCACCGACAGCCCCGGCGTTTGCATGGGTTTCGAAGGCTTTTAGTATATTTGCAAGCCATAATTTATCCGCAATCGCATCATCATCCATAAAGGCCAGGTATTTTCCTGAGGCTTTTTTCACGCCGGCGTTTTTCGCGCGGGAAAGACCCTGGAGAGGCTCATAAAGATAGGTGATATGAACAGACTTTTTTTGAAAATCCTGTACGATTTCTTTTGCTTTTCCAACAGGCCCGTTCTCAACCACAATAATTTCATACTGTTCTTCCGGCAACGATTGTCCGGTCAGGCTGAGAAGGGCCTCCGTTAAAAAAACATCTCTCCCGCAGGTGCAAACAACAACGCTGATGCGTGGTAAAAAATCATTTGTATTATTCAATGATGTTTTCCAGAAGTTTAGGTTTATTTAATAGAGGTTGTTTGCTCTTTTTTAGAAAAAACGTAGTCGTTGACCACATCGTCCGGGTTGCCGCTTTTTTGTATCTGTCCTTTTTCGATCCAAAGGGCCCTATTGCAATACTTCCGAATGATTCCCAGCCTGTGGCTAGCCAGAATGACCGCTGAGCTTTTTCGAACAAATTCATTCAGTTTTTGCATCGCTTTTTCCTGGAAATCAATATCTCCGGAACTGCCAAGGGCCTCATCAATTAAAAGAATATCCGGATTATGCTTTTCAATGCTATGAATGGTCGTTGAGAAAGCCAGCCGGTTTATCATGCCCGAAGAAAACTGATAGACCTTGATATGGGTATACTCTTCGAGCCCAGAAAAAGCGATGATCTCATCGAGCTTCCTTCGAAGGTCCTGCGGGGACAGCCCTCTCATGGTTCCGACAAGCTGTATATTTTCCAGCATCGTCAGCTTGGGAACCAATCCTTGGGCATAGCCCGCCAAATAAACAGCCTTTCCGTTTATCTCTACAGAGCCCCCATCGGGAAGGTAGATCCCGCCTAAAATTCGCAGCAACGTTGTTTTTCCGGAACCATTGCGCCCGACGAGACCGATGATCTCTCCGGAGCCGGCTTCGAACGACACTTCTTGAAGCGCCTGTCGCTCCTGTTTTTCCCCGGCCTTTAAAAGCCTTAAAAAAGCGGCTAAAGCTCCATCGTTATGGGCGATGTCCAGATCGAATTTCTTGGATAAATTACAGACTTTGATTCGAATCAAGTTGTTCTCCTAAATCCTGCTTGCAAAATCTTTTTTCCTTATAGAAAAGGAAAAAAGACCTAAAAAAAACATTAAGACGCTCGACAGGACAACAAACACAGTCGTGCCAAGGTCAAGCGTTTGGCCGTTAATGATGATGGCGCGGGCCGTTGAAACAAAATAAAAAATCGGGTTGAATAAATTGATTAGATAAAGGGCCCCTTCTTTGGGAGCAACATAAAAAATAGGCGTGGCAAACCATAACAAACGGCCCAAGACAGCCCAGACGTTTGAAAGATCCTTGATATAAACACCGATCGTCGCGAACAGAAAAGAGCATCCTAAAACAAACAAAGAAAAAAATAAAAAAAACAAAGGGTAAACCAAGAAACCGGTCAACGGCACCTTGAGACACAAAGCAAGAAATAAAAGAAGGACTATTTCACAGGCATGAGAAAAGGAGTATTGGATCAAGCCTGCGATCACAAAGGGTTCTTTGGCAATATCCATGGACTTGATGAAGCTTTCATTCGAGGTGATCGCTTTTATAGAAAAATTCGTCGCCGCTAAAAAAAAATTGAAGACCACAAGGCCGACGAGAAGATAAAGAGGATAGTGAGGAATAATATTCTGATAAAGGGCGTGCCCAAATAGCAAAAGGATCGCAAAGGTTAAAAGCGGTTCCAGCAGATACCAAAAAATTCCGATAAAACTGCCCTCATTCCTCAGCTTAAACCTAACTTTAGCCAAGGACAGGCTGAGATAAAGAATATGTTTAATTTCATCTGGCGATATTTTCCTTATCATTTTCCCTTTACCTTTTTCTAGTCACAAATTGGCCGTCGATAAATGCATGGCCGTGCGTATCTTTTCAATAAAAACAGCTGTGGCAAAGCGCCCTGCGCGGGAAATGCACGTCTTCTTGTATTTTTCCGGTTCAACTTCGAGTTCCCGCCCTACTTGTAAAATAGCCTCTCGTAGCTTCTGTCCGTCGATGGAATCTATCAATATTCCTGTTTGTCCGTCGATAAGGGTTTCCCTGTACCCCCCCTCATTTGGCGCAATGACCGGCTTGCCGGAAGCCATAGCCTCCACAACATTCATGCCGAAATCTTCATCCTGCGATGTTGCGATAAAACCTTTGCAGTGAGCGTATAATTCTAGCAGCTCTTCTTTGGTCACCCAACTTCTTATCTCAACGTTTTCCGGTTTGTTTTTCATGCAATAGGCCGCATAGGCTTGAAAATGATCGGATTGTTCATAGCTCCCCACAATGATCAGCCGTTCGCCCGGCAGCCTGGAAAATGCTTCCAGCTGCAAGTCGATTCTTTTGTGCTTGATAAGCCTGTTGACCGAAAGCCAGTAGCCGTTGGAAGGCTTGTAGTGAAAATTTTCTGCGTCAATGGGTGGATGGATAACGGTTGCTTTTTTTTGTAAATATTTTTCAACGCGTTTTTTTGTGTTTTCAGAATTACAAATTATTTGCTCTACGTCTCGAATATATCTCTTGTTCAAAGAACGGTTCAAAGAAACCCATAGATCAAAAAAAGGTCTCTTCCAAAAAACGACAAGATGGTTTCTTACATAAAGATGCAGGTCCCAGATTTCTCTGATCGGAGAGTGGACATACCAAAGATTGGGTTTGTTGTTGACCGCTCCGGACATCGCCCAGTCTCCAGCCATGATGAAGAAATCATACTTCCCTTTCAGGTTCAGCCTTCGAAACTTCCATAAGGCCATCTGCTGTCTCCATGGGGCGTTGACCGGGACTCTTCCAATAGAGAAAATCCTGGGCAACACATCCGAAAAACCCATTTGGTTGATTTTTTCTTTATCCATGTTTGTGGTGTAAAGGTCCGCGTTCAGTTCCCTGGCAAGCGTTAGAGACACGATCTCTGCACCGCCGATGTTGTCGATAAAATTATGAAAGATTGCGATTTTGTTTTTCATTTTTTAGCGCCAAGAGGCAAAGACGTCCACGATTTCCTGAGCCGCAAGGGGCGCAACATCTTCTTTCACAAGGCTTGCAGGATAAAGCGTTTTTAGCCACTCCATTTCTTTTTGCGTTCCAGGATGTTTGTTGTAATCCCAAACGAGTGTTTTAGGTAACAACCCCATTTCGGCAGCGCAGTGAAGGGGCCCCTTGTTTGTCTGGTAACTTAACCCGTCGATCGTTAGCGCCTTGCATCCGCGGGTAATAGCTTCATAAGCCGTACTGGAACCGTCCGTCACAATAAATTCATGTTCATCATACAGGTGAACCAGATCCTCCAACGTGTTTTGTCCTTTCATGTAGTGGCATTGTGTTTTTTGTAATGTTTTAATAAATTCGGACACAGGCTGTTCTGTTGTTTTGAGCGGCGGCGCAAAAGTAAGAGGATGAAGAATGATTTTGATTTCAAAGTCTTTCGCTAGGCCTTTAACGACTTCGTCAAAGCGGTTGGTGTCCTGGCGGTTGGAGGCAATACGCCAGTTACAAGAGACGAGCATGGCGCCTAACTTTCTCTTTGTTTTTCTGGCACTATTAAAAATACAGTTGAGTTTAGGCTCAAAATGCGTGAAGCGGAGAGGCATGCCATCTTTAAGAATTTGATCACGAGCGAGCAAAGCGTTTTCGCTTAAACTCTCTGTTTTTAAGATGAGATCCCAAGAATATTTTGGAATCATGAGTTTAAAATTTTGTTTTTTGACCCAAAGATAAGACTCAATAATTGCTTCTAGCCCAAAACCAGCGCTGTGCTGAAGACGGACAAGAACGCGGTGCCAGCGTGTCAGAAAGGGGTTTCTAAAATCTCCCATCCCGCCAAGGACAAGATCCATTGTGTTTGGATCATGAAAACTGAATGTTGAAACCGTGGGACAATCCTCTACTTCTTTAAAGCGGCGCCAAATGAAACGGTCGTCATTTTTTGTAATTATTTTCAGATATTCCGCCCAATAGTTTCGGTCTTTTTGATGAAGAATCGTTATCTTTTGTTCTTTCTTTTTTTTGATTCGTCTTATGACGACAGGTAGAAAATAATTTTTTGCTACTGTTTTTTTAAACAGGTAGGACAAGCGGTAGAGTTTTTCAAAAGCTTTTTTAAAAAATCTTGAAAAAAACCTCTTTTTTTTTCCATTTCCAGAAAGGACGGCTTTACAAAGAGGCTCTTTGTTCATTTCTTTCGATTTCCTGGATGGCTTCCCGTACCTGCGCAATGGTTTGCTGTTTATCAAAATTGGAGTTATAAAATATGCTCTTTGCTGAACGGGAGCTTTTTGCTTTTTTTATAAGCTCTGTATCAAGCCGCATGCCTCGTTTCAATACCGCGCTCTCCGCAAGGACGTTGTGAAAAAGAAGTGGTGCGTTCGTTTGGCTTGCCCTTCTCCACCGATTCAACCATGGAATGCGCCCCTGATCCATAATAAATATGACGGGTTTGCCCCGAAAGAAAAAGGGGGCGGCTACAGAACTAAGACCGCCTGCGCAACAGTGACAATACGCGAAAGCCTCCAGCAGTGCTTCCGGCGTCTTTATGAAAGTCAGGTTGTCCTTTTTTTCACATATTTCTATCAACCTCTTTAGAGTTTTCTCCTCATTTTCCGGATGAGTGGTCAGATAGCCGTGAACATCATCGCCAAGATTTTCTAACGCATGGATGAGCACCTCCAGGTCATCTTTTTTGGGGGATAACTCACAATAAAAAAGAACCGCTCCGGGCCGAACGGGCCTTTCGGGGATCTCAAAAAGCAATGTATAGCCGATTCGCCGAAGTTTGTTTTTTTTGATGCCGTACCTTAAATAGTCCCATTCGTGCGTCCATCCTGTTAAAAACACCAAATCAATATATTGATTAATAATAGCAACCCGCGGCTTGTTCTGATCAGCCCATTTTTTAAAGCTAACACCATGAAGTGTAAAGACTTGCCGCCCTTTCAGCTTGGGGTGCAGATTAAAATAAATGTCATTGAAAAACCATATCACATCGGACCCGTCTTGTTGAAAGACTTCGTCCGGAAAGTTTTTTTCATCAATCCCGCAGGGATGCGCCACATAGTCGCCTCCCAGGAGCGAATGAAAGAAGCGTTGGTGAATCTTTTGATGCGGAAGTCCTACAAAAAATTTATATTTCATTTTTTATAATTTTTTTAAACGCTTTTTGCGGGGGGATTTTTCGTCGGTTTTTGAGAATTGAAAGCTTCCGGCTATTCGAGAAAAGGCATCTTGCAAACAGTATTTTATCCAGACAAAAACATCCTTTTGCAGCTCAAGAAAGATAGCTGTTGCGTAGTTGTTCCAACCGAATTTTCCAAGACGACGAAGAAGAAAAAGCGTCTTAGTTTTGATTCTCAGTTGTTGGGCTCGCTTTATACAGCCACGCTTGTGAAGAGATCTTTCGGACTTGGAATGCTCTCTATATTTTAAGAGCGGTTCGGAGAATTTATAAATCAAATTTTTATCGCTGCAAAAATGAAGCCACATCTCATAGTCTTCTCCAAAGTTAGGCAGCTTTTCGTTAAAGCGATATCTCTTTAAAATCTTCGTCCGGACCATAGTGGTCGGATTACAGATACAACAGACGCGTTTCATGGTTTTTGTGATTTCTTTGTAAGAAATGCTGTTTTTTTCCGCCTCCCAAACTCTGGACAAAGTCCTGCCTTCAGCGTCAATTAATATCGCTGTGGAGGCGACGGCGCCGATGTCAGGGTTTTGATCTAAATAGGCTACCTGTTTTTCGATCCTTTCTGGAAAGGCTATGTCATCGGAGTTCATGATCGCAAGGCATTCCCCTCGGGCCAAGGCGAGCCCTTCATTCATTCTTTGCGCAATGCCTTTATTTTGGCTATGGCTTATAAGACGAATACGGGCGTCGGAAAAAGAGCGGAGAATGTTGTCCGTTTGATCTTCCGAGCCATCGTCAATGATTAAAAATTCGAAATTCTCAAAGGTTTGATTGAGAACGCTCTCCACGGCTTCGCGGACGTATTTTTCTCGGTTGTAAACAGGCATTAAAACAGTAACCTTGGGATTTGGCATTAGTTCTATAATAATTTGGTTGTCAATTTAGTGGAACTACTTGTTAAAAGTTTGACTGCGCCGGCTTTATATAAATTGAAGATCTTGGCACGCCTTTTTCTTTTTCGGTCGAATCGCTTTACGCGCCAAAACCGTCGCTGCGCTAAAGCCAAAAAAGCGCCGTCAGTTTATCCCGCTGTTTCCTTAAATATTCGATAGTCTTTTTGTTGGGGTTGTGCCATTTGATACGCTTTCGCTTAACTGAAATTCATACTTCCTCGACAGCTCTTTTAATATCTCTTTGGCAATGATTTGATTCCCAAGATCATTGTGGTGCCCTTTTTGATAAATAAGTGTTGAGGACATGTCGTTTTTTTGAAGGAAAGCATTCAGCGCAACCTTGGTGTCCATAAAATCGATTTCCAGTTCTTCAAGCTTGTCCTTTAAAAAAGTCTCCCGCCAGGTGACCTGATGGAGATCGCGTCGCGCATAAAATAAAACGACAAGAAGAGGGTGTTGCTGTTGAAAACATATTTTTTTATACGTTCAAGAATTTTGGAGTTAATGGCTTTTTTTTGTTCTTCTTTGGAAAAGCCTCTTTCTAGATCAGGGATCTGGGATAAAATACCTCTCCAAAAAATCCGGAAGGCATAGCTTTTGATCTGAGGCGGATGGCTTTTGACATACTGGTCCGGATCCTGATTGAGAGGAGTTCCCTGAAGGGTTAAAGTGTTTTTTGAGATAAGAAAGTAAGGCTTCGCACCGCCTCGAATAGTCAGAATGGAACGGTCGAGATCATCGGATACAAGAATGCCGATGATAATGAAAGGAGCGTGAACTTTTTTATGAGTCATTTCGAACATAAGAAGGATCTGGTCCAATCCGTACCCTCCGCAGCCCAGGTCGACTGCTTCCACCCCTGCAAGACGATCCGTCATAAGGTTGCAGATTTTGTTTTCTTCTCGCCCTGTTCCGCGCACAAAGGAATCCCCGTAAAAAAGGATCTTTTTTTTTGGCGAGGAAAGACGGGCGAGGCTAAGTTTTCGCAACCCTAAAGGATTCTCAAAGGTTGTTGTGGCTTGACTCCACCCGAGCAGGGGATGGCGTCTTTTGTCATAAATATCCTTTTCTTTACCCAGAAGACGCCGCAGTTTCCAGTAGTCATCTTCCGTAGAAGAATTTGCATAGAGTTTGGGATGCCTGAGCTGCGGAATAGGAAGATATGGTGAAAACAAACTAAGACGGATGATTATTTCCAAAGTCAGCAGGGTCGCAAAGATGCTGCTCCCAATCAAAACCAACCGAATTTTCATTTCTTTTTTCATTTGTTGTTCAATAGCTGTTTCGTCGAAGCCTCGCGAGCAGTCCTCATAAAAAAGAATGCGTACGCTTCATACCGTTATTGCCGTCTCATGGTGAAGTTTTTTGCATCGTTTCTTTTGCGATCATGCCGCTTCGCTCGGAAGGAGTTTTGCTTGTTGCATAGTGCTTCTGCGTTTAAAAGTAACTGGCGGAGAGGGCGAGATTCGAACTCGCGAGGCCTTTTGGGCCTACCCGCTTTCCAGGCGAGCGCACTAGACCAGGCTATGCGACCTCTCCGTGTAAAATGAAAATGCGCTAAAGTTTATTTGTTTCCGTAAAAACGGTCAAGGCATGAAATGGGGCTTAGGATAAATAGGTTTGTAAAGCTTTCGGGAATTCCACTCTTTCGTTTTCCGTTTGAAAGTTTTCTAAGAGGCAGAGCACGATTCTCGCAAGCGCTAGACCGGATCCGTTTAAGGTATGGATAAATTCCGCTTTTTTAGTTTTGGCATTTCGGTACCGAATATTCATCCGCCTCGCTTGAAAATCCTTGAAAAGACTGCAGCTGGAAACCTCAAACCATTTTTTGGTTGCCGGGGCCCAAACTTCCAAGTCATAGCACTTCGCTGCAGCAAAACTCATGTCCCCGCTCCCGAGCAAGACGACCCGGTAAGGGAGTTCCAGCGCCTGAAGAATGTCTTCCGCATCCTTCACAAGCGTTTCCAATTCATGCTCCGAACCTTCCGGTTTCACGAATTTAACCATCTCAACTTTATCAAACTGATGCACCCTCGAAAGGCCGCGTGTATCTTTGCCGTAGGACCCGGCCTCTTTTCGAAAACACGGTGTGTATGCCGTATATTTGATGGGGAGGTCTTTCTCGTCTAAAATCTCGTCCCTCAAAAGATTGGTCACCGGCACTTCAGCGGTAGGGATTAAAAAATAAGAACCCTTTGCTTCCGTATCCTCTTCTGCTAGAGCATACATGTCCGCTTCCATTTTTGGGATCTGTCCAGTCCCTTTCATGGAAGCTCGATTCACGATTGCGGGCGGCCAGACCTCGGTGTAGCCGTGTTTTTTAATGTGTAGATCGAGCATGAGATTAATGAGTCCTCGCTCGAGACGGGCTCCTTGCCCGAAATATACGGGAAAACCGGCTCCTGTGATCTTGCTTCCTTTTTCCATGGAAAGCCATCCGAGGCTTCCTGCAAGGTCCAAATGGTCTTTAATTTTATGCGCAAAAGTCCTAGGATTGCCCCATGACCGCACTACTTTATTGCCCTCTGACCCTTTTGAAACTGGAACATCATTGCTAGGTATGTTTGGGATATAAAGCAATATTTTGTCTATTTTTTCTGCTATCTCTCCCACCTTAGCATCAATTTCGCCTATTTTTTGGGAAATTGACCTCATTTCTGATATAACAACTTCCGTTTGTTTCCCTTGTTTTTTTAGGGATGCAATCTCGTCATTAGCAGAATTGCGCTTGGCTTTGAGTTCTTCGCTTTCTTTTTGCAGGGAGCGTTTTTCAGCATCCAAGGAGAGAACTTCTTTTAGGTCTAGGGTGACACCTTTCGCAGAAAGCCCCTTTGCGACAGCTTCGGGATTTTCCCGGATGAACTTGAGGTCAAGCACTTAAGGTTCCTTTTATTTCTTTTTATTTTTACTGTCCAGCAGTTCCAGCTGGCTTGCATTCGATGAATCCGAATCTTCGTCTTTGGCAACCACGCGTGTCGCGGAGGAGATTTTGTCTTTGTCTCTGAGGCGCATCACCTTAACGCCAAGGGCGTTTCGTCCTGATGTGCGGATCTGGTTGACAGGACAACGAACCACCATCCCTCCCGTGGTGACGATGATGATTTCATCCTCTTCGGCAACGGTCAGAACATTCACAACTTTTCCGTTCTTTTCAGAAACCTTCACGTTGATGATCCCTTTGCCTCCCCGGGACTGGATGCGATATTGCGAGAAAAGCGTCTTTTTCCCGTACCCGTTTTCCGTAATGCTGAGCGCTGTAGCCTTAGGATCTACGATCTCCATAGCAATGACTTCATCATTTTTCGCTAAATTAATACCTCGGACACCGCTTGCGGTCCGGCCCATGTCGCGAACATCGCCTTCTTCAAATCGAATGGCTTTCCCTGTTCTCGTCGCGATAAAGATTTCATCTTTGCCTGAGGTGATCTTGCAGGCAACAAGCTCGTCTTTGTCGCGCAAGGAAATCGCATTTATCCCTGTGGAACGCGGCCTGGAGTATTCGATCAGATTTGTTTTTTTGATGACTCCTTTAGCCGTCACCATGACGACATACCGCTTGTCGTCAAATTCCTTGACCATCAGATAACTGGAAACGGTTTCATTCTGTCCGAGCGAGAGGAAGTTTACAATCGCCTTGCCTTTGGCTTGCCGTGAGGCTTGCGGGATATCGTAAGCCTTACGCCAGTAAACCCGCCCTTGGTTCGTAAAAAAGAGAATGAAGTCGTGCGTCGAAGCAAGGAACATATGTTCGATAAAATCATCGTCGTCGCGAACGCCCGCGCCCGTCACCCCCGTGCCTCCGCGATGTTGTCTTCGATACATCGAGACAGGAATGCGTTTGATGTAGCCGGCATGAGAAATGGTGATTAAGACATCTTCCTGAGCGATGAGGTCTTCGATATCGATCTCATCTTCCGCCGCAACAATCTGCGTTCTTCTTTCATCTCCATATTTTTTCAACAGTTCCTGGGATTCTTCTTTGATGATGTCCAAAACCTTTTTGCGGCTTTTGAGTACGGATTTGTAATATTCGATCTTTTTAATGAGTTCCAGATATTCTTCGTCGATTTTTTCACGTTCAAGCTGAGTCAAGCGCTGAAGCTGCAATTCCAAGATCGCTTTTGTTTGAATCTCAGTGAGCTTCAAAGCAGCCATCAAGCGTTCTTTGGCGAGCTCGGGGCTTTTGGATGTGCGGATAATCTTTATCACTTTATCGAGATTCGCGATCGCTTTTTTATAACCTTCGAGAATATGCGCTCTTTTTTCCGCCTTATCGAGCTCGAAGCGCGTTCTGCGTGTAATCACCGTAACCCGGAAATCGATGAAGTTTTCTATCATCTGCTTGAGCGTGAGCACGCGCGGTTGTCCGTCCACAAGGGCCAGCATAATCACGCCAAAAGAAGACTGCATCTGCGTATGCTTATAAAGATTGTTTAAAATCACCTGCGGGATGGCGTCTTTCTTGAGCTCTATCACAATCCGCATGCCGTCCCGGTCTGACTCGTCGCGTAGGTCAGAAACCCCTTCGATCTTTTTGTCTTCAACAAGCCGCACGATAGATTCGATCAGGCTGGTTTTGTTCACCTGATAAGGGATCTCGGTGATGATAATGGCGTCTTTTTTGCTGCGCCCTGTCTCGACCGCCGCTTTGGCGCGCATGACGATTTGCCCTCGACCGGTTTCATAAGCCTTCTTGATCCCTTCGCGCCCGACAATAAGCCCTGCGGTTGGAAAATCCGGCCCCTTCACTATTTTGGCAAGTTCTTTAACGGATGCATCGGGATTGTCGATGACCGCCATGATCGCCGTCAATATTTCGGTCAAATTATGCGGAGGAATGTTGGTCGCCATGCCGACCGCAATCCCGCTGGAACCATTTACCAGCAAAGTAGGAAGCTTGGAAGGAAGCAGGGAAGGTTCGACAAGCGATTCATCAAAGTTCGGCACAAAGTCCACCGTGTCTTTGTCGATATCACTTAAAAGCTCCGCGCTAACGCTCGAAAGCCGGGCTTCGGTATAACGCATGGCCGCGGCACTGTCACCGTCGATGGAGCCAAAGTTTCCCTGGCCTTCCACCAACGGATAGCGAAGCGAAAAATCCTGCGCCATACGCACCATGGAATCATAAACCGCGGTATCCCCGTGAGGATGATACTTGCCAAGCACTTCCCCGACAATGCGGGCGGATTTTTTGTAAGCTTTGTTATGAGTGATCCCAAGATCATTCATGGCGAACAAGATGCGCCGGTGCACCGGCTTGAGTCCATCGCGGACATCCGGAAGCGCGCGACCGACAATGACGGACATCGAATAGTCAATATAAGAATCTTTCATCTCCTCTTCGATGGGCCGGGGAATGATTTTTTCGTTCATTGCATATAAGTTTTTCTCATCCGCCATAATTGCTTTCCTTTTTATCCTTCTTTATGAAATGTATTAAATATCCAGGTTGCGCACAGCTTTCGCGTGCCGCTCAATAAATGCCCGCCGCGGCTCCACAGCATCGCCCATTAAGACAGAAAAGATTTCGTCCGCCTCAACCGCATCATCCAGCGTCACCTGAAGAACGGTCCGCGTTTCAGGGTTCATGGTGGTTTCCCAAAGCTGTCCGGGGTTCATTTCTCCAAGACCTTTATATCTTTGGAGCGTCATCCCTTCTTTCCCGTTCGCCTTGACATAAGCCAGGACGTCGCGCAGAGCCTTGGTTTCTTTTTTTTCCTTTTCAAGGACAATTTCAAAGCGGTTTTCTTCTCCGGCTTCGAAATCTTCGAAATCCATGTCATATTTTTCCAGACGCTTTTTCGCTTTTTCAAACTCTTTAGCCTCAAAGATCTCGATGAGATCATGTAGGGGCGAAAGCGTCTCGGAGTCCTCGGAATCCTCTCCGGTTTCCTTCGCGCCCTTCTTTTTATCTTTTTGAGCATCCCCCTTGCCTTTTTCCGCGGGTTGTTTTTCCTTTTCTTCCTGCTTTTTTGCAAGGGCCCTTTCCTTTTCGAGTTCTTTGATGTGCTCTTCCGCTTCTTTTTCCGAATAAAAAAAGGCTTCTTCGTTTTTCGCCAGGAGACGGACAAGATATTGAGGAAAGCCTTTTTTCTTATCATGCGCCTCTATAAATCGATGCCATAAAATTCCTTTTCGCGCCAGCGACCGCTCCAGATCTTCCATGGCCTGTACGAGATCCATAAGCTCCCGAAGTTCTTTCCCCTCAAATTTTCCCTTAGCCCCGCTCTTTTTAAGCGCTACCGACTGCAACCCGAAATCCAGCAGCATGCTGTTCATCTGCTCTTCGGTTTGAACGTATTGTTCTTCCTTCCCGCGTTTCATTTTAAAAAGCGGGGGCTGAGCAATGTAGATGTGCCCGTTCTCGAGCAGTTTTTTCATTTTTCGATAGAAAAAAGTCAGCAAGAGCGTCCGAATATGACTTCCGTCCACGTCGGCATCGCACATCAAAATGATTTTGTAATAACGAAGCTTTTCAATATTGAATTCTTCCTCAATGCTGGTCCCGATGGCGGTAATAATGGTTCGAATTTCCTCGTTGGAAAGCACTTTGTCGATGCGCGCTTTTTCCACGTTAAGAATCTTGCCTCGCAAGGGAAGTATCGCCTGAAAACGACGGTCCCGTCCCTGTTTCGCAGAACCTCCGGCCGAATCTCCCTCAACGATATAAATTTCCGTGTTCTTCGGGTCTTCATCCGAACAATCCGCGAGTTTCCCGGGCAGTGAGGCAGACTCTAAAGCGCCTTTGCGCCGCGTTAACTCTCTCGCTTTTCTCGCCGCTTCGCGCGCCCGATACGCGAGCGCGGCTTTTTCCACGATCTTGTTTGCCACAGGAGGGTTTTCCTCAAAAAAAGCGCTCAGTCCTTCATAAATGACGGAGTAAACGATTCCTTCCACTTCGCCGTTACCGAGCTTCGTCTTGGTTTGCCCCTCGAATTGCGGCCTCGGCACCTTCACGCTTACCACCGCAGCAAGGCCTTCCGTCAGATCCGTACCGCTTAGACCGCTCTCGATATCTTTGAGAAGATTTTTGTTCTTGGCGTATTGATTGGTGGCTCGCGTTAAGGCGGTCTTGAAACCGCTCATGTGCGTTCCCCCTTCGACGGTATTGATGTTGTTCGCGAAAGAAAAAACATCTTCCCCGTAGCTGTCGTTGTATTGAAACGCCGCTTCGACTTCCACATCATCTTTGGTTTTGTCTACGTAAAAGAATTTTTTATGAAGCGGGTTCTTGTTTCGGTTGAGGTACTGAATAAACTCGGAAATACCTCCCTTATAAAGGAAAACGTGTTCTTTGATGTCTTTTTTGACGCGTTCGTCTCGAATTGTGATGCGAACGCCCTTGTTTAGATAGGCGAGCTCGCGCAATCGATTGGAAAGGACGTCAAAGCTGAAGTCTGTTTTTTCAAAAATCTCTTTATCAGGAAGAAAACGCACTGTCGTGCCGCGTTCTTTTGTCTTCCCTTTTTCTGTGACTTTTGTGGCGGGCCTCCCTTGCTCATAGCGTTGATGCCATATCTTTCCGTCGCGCCTCACTTCCACTTCGCACCATTGAGAAAGAGCGTTGGTGACCGAAACCCCGACGCCGTGCAGCCCGCCGGAAACGCGGTATGCCTTGTTGTCGAATTTTCCTCCGGCATGTAGCGTCGTCATGACGACTTCGAGCGCGGATTTTTTCTGTGTTTTGTGCATGTCCACCGGAATCCCGCGCCCATCATCAATCACCTTCACGCTTCCGTCAGGGAAAATCTCCACATCCACGCGGGTGGCGTGCCCTGCCAAGGCTTCATCGATGGAGTTATCTACCACTTCATAAACAAGGTGGTGCAATCCGCGCAGCGTGGTGTCGCCAATATACATGGCGGGTCGTTTCCGAACCGCTTCTACTCCTTCTAAAACCTGTATTTTTGTTGCGTCGTATTTTGAACCTTCGCTGCTTTTTGTTTTTTCTTTTTCGCTCATAGGGTTTCCTTGATTTATTAAAACAACTATTTTCCCACTAAAACTCTTACTTCTTTAACCGCCTCTTCCCCCAGCACTGCTTGAACTTTCTTAAGAAGCGCGGTTTTATATTTCTGGCTAATTTCATACGCCAGGACCGCTTCTTTTACATAAACATAAAGGATGCCTTTGGAAGAAAGCCGCGGTGTTGTTTGTTTTGCGAGTTTTTCACCCGCAAGACCACTCCATTTTTCTACCAATAAACTTCTTTTTTGTTTCTCGGGATCGGTGAATCCTTTTAATATTGCTGGTAATATTTCCCGAATTTCATCCATAAAAAATTACTTTATTTGATTTTATAAGAACTCTAAAACGTAAATTAATTTATTTGCATGGGCATAATCACGTAAAGATACCCCTCTTTTCCCTTAATGAGCCCGGGCTTATCGGGTTCGGTGAGAGAAATATTGATTTTTTCTTCATCGAGATTTTTTAAAACATCTAGAAAATAATTTGGGTTAAAACCTATGGTGACCTCATTCCCTTTAAACTCTGCCGGAATTTCCTCTTTTGCTTCACCCATATTCGGTGATTTTGCGGAAACAATGATTTTATTTTTAATAAAATCAAATTTCATCGCTGGCGCTTCTGGAGAAGTGAGAAGAGAGGTTCGCCGCACCGCTTGAAGAAGTTCCTCCCTATTGACTAGTATTTGCGTTTTTTCTTCTTTAGGTATCACTTGTTCGTAATTAGGAAAATTACCTTCAATAAGACTTGAGGTTAAAAATGTGTCTTCTAAATAAAAAATGACTTTGTTTTGGGTGTGGATAATCCGAACCTTCCCTTCCCAACATAAAAGTTTTAAAAGTTCGTGTATTGTTTTTGCCGGAACGATGATATCTGTATTTTTAAGACTTTTTTGTTTTACTTCTTTCTTAAAAAAAGCAAGCCTTCTTCCGTCTGTGGCTACAAATTTAAGGTTGTTTTCTTGTATGGATATAAGAACCCCGTTTAAAACATACCTTGTTTCATCGTGAGAGATCGCGAAGGCTGTTAAAGAAAGACTTTGTTTAATAATAGCTTGTTCTATCTCTAGTGCATTATCGAGTGAAAATTCCGGAAGTTTAGGATATTCATCCTTATCCAACCCCATAATTTTAAATTGGGATTTTCCGGTTTTAATATTAACGGTATTGTTTTTAGTAACACTAATCTCAACATCTCCCTCAGGAAGCTCTTTAATAATATCATGAAATTTTTTAGCTGGGACTGTAACACTTCCTTGTTGTAAAATTTCTAGACTTAATAAAGTAGATATTCCCACCTCCATATCCGTCGCAACAATCTTTAACTTTCCATCCTTTTGGGTTTCTAATAATAAATTGTTTAAAATAGGAAGAGTGCTTGGTTTAGAGGCTGCGATATTGACGCATAAAGTTATTTTTTTTAATAATTCATTTTTTTCAACCTTAATATCCATAACCCACCCCTTTTGCTTTTATTATTCTATATTAAAAAAAATAGTAACCGTAGTAATAATGATTGTTATTTTGTGAATAAGTATACAACTTATTTTAAATAATACATTTATAAAAATAAAACTTGTGGAAAAACCACTCCTATTTTTTTAATAAAAAAGAAATCTTTTCTAATAAATCTCTTGTGTGGATATCACTTTCTTTTTCTTTTGAAATTTTATTACAAGCGTGAAGCACGGTTGTGTGGTCTTTTCCACCAAAAAACTCCCCAATTTCAGGAAGAGAATGTTTAGTAAACTCTCTTACAAAATACATAGCAATTTGACGAGGCCGTACAATAGAAACACTTCTCTTTTTAGCGCGAAGATCAGCGACCTTTACATTAAAATAATCTGCCACCACCTTTTGAATACCTTCAATGGTGAATTTTTGAGCCTCTTCCTTAAAAGAATCTCTAAGGATTTCCTGAGCTAACTTTATATCTAGCTTAGAGTTGGTTAAAGAGCAAAAAGCGACTACCCGAATCAAAGCCCCTTCAAGTTCACGAATATTTGATTTTATTTTACTTGCGATAAAATAAGCAACATCATCTGGCACCACAACGGTCTCTTTTTCCATTTTCTTTTTTAAAATAGCCACCCGGGTCTCAAAATCTGGCGGTTGAATATCTGTTACAAGACCCCACCCGAAACGAGAAACCAATCTCTCTTCTAGTCCCGGAATGTCACGAGGGGGACGGTCGCTTGTCACTACAATTTGTTTATGGGCATCATAAAGAGAGTTGAAGGTGTTAAAAAATTCTTCCTGAGTGGAATCTTTTTCAGCGATAAAATGGACATCATCTATTAGTAGAAGATCAAGATTTCTATACTTTGTTCTAAATTGAGGTGTTGAGCGAGTCTGAATGGCTGTGATAAGCTGGTTTGTAAATTTTTCACTAGAAATATATAAAATCTTAAAAGTGGGATGTTTTATTTTTGTTTCATGGGCAATGGCTTGAAGCAAATGTGTTTTCCCTAATCCTGTCGGACCATAAATAAAAAGGGGATTATATTGTTTTGCCGGTGATTCGCTAATAGCTAATGCCGCGGCGTGAGCAAAGCGATTTCCTGGGCCGATCACAAAGGCATCAAAAGTATAAGAAGAATTAATGCCTAAAGAGGCATCCTCCTTATCCTTCGAGGGAAGCATTGGAAGAGATGCAACACTTGCGACTGGCGTTGGGGTAACCACTTGGTAAAAGACCTTGACGGATTTTCCAAGCGTTTCTTCAGAGGCAGATAAAATAAGATTTTGATAATGATCTTCCAGCCATTTTCCATAATAATTATCAGGAACACTCAAGGTGATAGAGTCTTCAGAAGCGGATAAAAGGGTTATAGGCTCAAACCAAGTTTTAAAAGACCTTTCACTCAACTCCCGGGACAAAATAGAGCAGATTTTCTTCCAAAGATCTGAAAAATTATTATGAACAGCAGAAGAAGCGGCGTCTTGCATAAAGAAAAACAAAGCTCTTTTTTATTAACAGGTTATCAAGAAGAAAAAAAGAAAATTTAAAAAAAGTTAAGATAGGATAAAAAAACGAGAAAAAACAATCAAAAGAAAATCCACAGCTTGTAAACAATGTTAAACACGCCTTCAAAAGCCAAAATATAAGGAAAATTCCTCAAAAAAAAGATGCTTAGAAAAGAGCACCTATTTTACAACAGAAAAAAAATTTGTCTAGAATCTTTGTAAAAATTTTACAAAACAAAGAAGAAAAAAAGAAACACGCAAGAAAGAAAACAAAAGGCTGGATATTCTTCTTCGAATTAATTATACTTTCCGCCTTATGGTTAAAAGAACATATCAACCTTCCAAACGTAAACGTCGTTCCAAGCATGGCTTTCTTGCCCGGACTAAAACAAAGGGCGGACGCAAAGTACTTTGGCGCCGGCGCAAAAAGGGCAGGAAGAAACTGACCCAAGTTTAGCGTTGGATAGCAAAAAGCGGCTAAGGCCGGATCAGCGGATCCGAAAACAGGAAGCCTTCAAAAAACTCGTCGAGAAAGGATGTTTCACTCGAGGGGAGTTTTTTTATTTGTGGACAGGCGAGCAAAATACGATAGGACAAAAAGCCTGTCGTGCTCGTCCCATGCTTGGAATCATTGTCACCCGGGGCGTGGACTCTCGGGCGACGAGGCGTAATCGGCTCAAGAGATGGATTCGCGAAACCTTCCGGGATCAGCAAAGTCGCTTAAAGGCGGGAATGGCATTCTTAATTAAAGTAAAAAAAACACAAAAGCTCACGTCTTTTCCACGAATGAAAGAAGACCTTATCGCGATGTTTAAAAAAGCGGAAGTTTGGCTGTGAAAAAATTTTTTCTTTTTTTAATATCTCTTTATCGCTTTTCGGCATCCCCGCTTTTGGGACCCTGCTGCCGTTTTCAACCCAGTTGTTCTTGCTATGCTGAAGAAGCGATCAAGGAAAAAGGCGTGATCAATGGAATAAAGCTTGCTGTCAAACGGCTTCTTAAATGCCATCCTTTTCATCCCGGCGGCTTCGACCCGCTTGAAAAATAAGGAACCTTATGGATAAAAATACTTTAAAAGCTATAGTTCTCTCAGCCGTCCTTCTTTTTGTTTATCCGCTTATGCTCAAATGGTTTTATCCGGCCGCATACCAAAAACCGGTACCGACGGAACAGAACATTGTGCAAAAAACAGACCCTGTTATTGAAACCAAACCGCTGAGTCCCGCGGAAGGATCTTTCATAGAAAAAGGAGAAACGCCCGCAACAACTCTTTTTGAAAATGCTCTTTATCGAATAGAATTTTCCACTCTGGGAGGGACCATCACCAGCCTCTCCTATTTAGGGGAACCGGAGCGAAGAGCGCTGACCAAGACAGAATTTTTTACCGGTGATCCAAACCTGTCAGGAATTTTTGGTGTCAATATTCTTCACGAGAAAGCCAGCCTTGCTCATACGGTTTTTAAGATGGTTCGCAAGGGGGTCAACAACGAGACCCTGGAATTCTTTTATGAATTACCGGGAGAATACCAGATTATTAAAACCTATACCATGCATCAGGATAAAGCAACCATCGACCTTTTGGTTCGCGTTAGAAATCTGTCCGAGCGGGAAAAAAACATGCCGATCGAGCTGAATTATGGCGTGAGCTATGAAGAAGGTTTTCAAAAAGATTACGGTTACTACGATGCCGTGACTTATAGCGATAAACTGAATACGGCAGATCTTGCCAAGGTAAAGAAAAAAGGATACGCCTTTCCTGAAGCGACACAATGGTCAGGGTTCATCAAAAAATATTTCGCGCTTCTTATAAAACCCGACGGGAAAATAGTCTCGGGAACCTCTAAAGCGGATGAAAAAAATCTCACCTCCACAGTTTTGTTGGAACCTTTGACAGTGCCCGCAGGGAGCGAAGCGAAGAGAGAAATTTTGATTTATGCCGGGCCGCAAAGATATGAAGTTCTCAAAAGTTTCGGAGTGGGTTTTGAAAGCGTTTTTTCCAGAGGCTTTTTCGGACTTTTTAAAACTTGGCTTTTGCTCGTTTTGAAATTCTTAAATCAATTCACCCATAATTTTGGGTGGGCCCTCGTGATTCTTACACTTCTTATCAAATTGATCTTCGCCCCTTTAACGCACATTAGTTATTCCTCCATGAAGAAAATGCAGGCACTTGCGCCAAAGCAGAAAGCGATCCAAGAACGGTACAAAAAAGATCCGGCGAAAGCACAACAGGAAGTCATGGCCCTTTACCGGCGAAACAAAGTCAATCCCATGATGGGCTGTCTTCCGATGCTTATACAAATACCCGTTTTCATAGCGATCTTTCGCCTTCTTCCGGAGGCAATCGAATTTCACGGAGCGCCGTTCATTTTCTGGATCAAAGATCTTTCCGCTCCCGATCATTTTTTAACGCTCCCTTTTACAATTCCTATTCTCGGCTGGGACGCGCTGAACATTCTGCCGATTCTGATGGCGGCTTCTCAGGTCTGGTATCAAAAAATCATGCCGCAACAACCCGGATCGACTCCCGAGCAGGCAACCATCATGAACCTTATGCCGATATTTTTCGGATTTATGTGCTATACCATGCCCTCAGGACTGACGCTTTACTGGTTTTTGCAGAACATTTTTTCAATAGCGCAGCAGGTTTTTATTAATAAGATCGTCGTCGTGTTGCATCACGAAGACGCACAATAAGTAAATAAAGAAAAGCAGAAAAATCTTTTTGCTTTTCCCGCTCCACGCTCTTCATCCTCGAGACAAACATGACTACAAAAAATTTCGCGGCCATTGTGGTTGGAGCCGGTCACGCCGGAGTCGAAGCCTCTCTCGCCATTGCAAGATGCGGCTTCCCGGTTCTTGTGCTCACGATGGATACGAAAGCCATCGCGCGTATGTCCTGCAACCCGGCCATTGGCGGTTTAGCAAAAGGCCACATCGTCCGGGAAATCGATGCTCTTGGAGGAGAAATGGGTCTGGCAACGGACGCCACCGGAATCCAATTTCGAATGCTCAACAAATCCAAAGGCCCAGCGGTTTGGGCGCCGCGAGCCCAAGCGGACAAAAAACAGTACGAGCTTTACATGAAAAAAGCTCTCGAATCCGAAAAAAACCTTACACTCAAACAAGGCCAGGTTGTTGAGTTGCTCGTACAAGATGGAAAATGCCACGGAGTGCGAACGAAAGAAGGCGATGAATTTTTCGGTGAGCATGTCATTTTGACCACGGGAACTTTTCTGCAAGGGTTGATTCATGTTGGCGAAGAGCATCATCCCGGCGGGCGACGTGACGAACCTCCTGCCGTGGGGCTTTCGGATTCTCTGAGGCAATGCGGGATTGAACTTGTTCGTTTTAAAACAGGAACGCCGCCAAGAATACATCAAAAAAGCATTCGATGGGAAAACCTCGAAAAGCAGGACGGCGATGAGCCGCCGCCGGCGTTTTCATACCGGACAAAAAAATTGGCTGTCGAGCAAATGCCGTGCTATTTAACGCATACGAATGAAGCCGTCCACGACATTATTCGGACAAATCTACACCGATCCCCTCTTTACGCCGGGAAAATCCTTGGAGTCGGGCCGCGGTATTGCCCGTCCGTTGAAGATAAAGTTGTAAAATTTCCAAATAGAAAAAGCCATCAGATCTATTTAGAACCCGAGGGACGGAATACGGATGAGATTTACGTCAACGGATTCTCGACTTCCCTGCCAAAAGACATTCAGAAAGAAGCGCTTCATCGGATTTTCGGGCTTGAGGATGCTGAAATAGTAAAATTCGGTTATGCGATTGAATACGATGCCGTTCCGCCGACGCAGTTGAGACACTCACTCGAAAGCAAAAAAATTCAAAATCTTTTCTTTGCGGGACAAATTAACTGCACCTCTGGCTACGAAGAAGCAGGCGCCCAAGGTCTTATGGCAGGATTTAATGTGATACGCAAGCTTCGAGGAGAGCAGGAGTTCGTTCTGGAGCGCAACGAAGCTTACATCTCCGTGCTTGTGGATGATCTCGTGACCTGTGGTACGAACGAACCGTATCGCATGTTTACGTCAAGAGCGGAATTCCGGTTACTGCTTCGTCAGGACAACGCTGACCAAAGGTTAATGAACTATGGATACAAGTTCGGCACCATTTCAAAAGAAACATATGATGAATTTAAAAATAAAATGGGAAGAATCGAAAAAGAAAAAGAAAATCTGAGAGAAAATAAAATAAAAAATGACAGCCTTTACAAATATATCAAGCGTCCCGAAATATCATATAAAGCATTGATAAAAAATAACTTACACTCATGCAATCTTAACGATGATGAAATCCATATTCTTGAAACAGAAATAAAATATGAAGGCTATATTTTGCAGCAGCAAAGCGAAGCAAAGAAATTCGAGAAGCTCGAAAAGAAAAAAATTCCGGAAACAATTGATTACGATGCTGTGAAAGGAATCGGACGCGAAGCAAAAGAAAAACTTAAAAAAATCAAACCAGAATCCATCGGGCAAGCCTCAAGAATTCCAGGCATCTCTTCTTGCGACTTATCGCTTCTGGCAGTTTACCTCAGGAAAAAAGCAAAAGATCTTCAATAAAGATATTTCTCATAACCTCCAAGGCCACATTGAATCGATATCCAAAGAGATTCATATAAAGCTTAATCAATATATTTTTTTAAAGAATGCAGTTATATTATCTTGCCAAATATACATATATAAAAAATCTCATATAGAGTTTCACGTGAAACGGCACAGTATTTTTTAAACTCATAGAGCTTCATTTAAAGATTATCTATTTAGAGGGCTATCCGAAAAATTTCGGATTCCGCTTTCACAAAAAGAAAAGTCCAAAATTTTTTACGGTATTGATATTATCATCAAAATTTCGAAAAATGTCTCCAGGCTCTTAAAATTTTATTCTATGGCGAGCTCAGAGATGAACCGTATAAAATCAAATTTTAATGATTGAATGCCGTAAAAAACGATGTAAAATAACTGTAATATTTGCCGATGTTATTTATGGCATACTAAGAAAACAATGTTTCACGTGAAACGTCAGGAGGTTCTATGGGTAAAATATTTTCATTTTTCAATCAAAAAGGTGGCGTAGGAAAAACAACTTCTGTTATAAACATAGCTGCAGTTTTATCTCAGCAAGGTAAAAAATGTCTTATCATAGATCTAGATTCTCAAGCTAACGCTACAAGTGGTATTGGGATAGAGAAAAATGATAACGAATCCACAGCCTATCAAATTCTTGTTGATAAGTCAGATCCGTCCAGCTGCATCAAAAAAACCGCTATAGAGAATTTATGGATCATTCCATCAAACGCCCATTTAGCCGGAGCTGAAATGCATCTTATCAGTCAGGAAAAAAGAGAATATATTCTTAAAGAACAACTTCAAAAAATTTCTAGTGGCTATGATTTTATTTTTATTGATTGTCCGCCATCTCTTGGGCTAACAAGTATAAATGCTTTAACAGCAAGCAATTATATCATTATACCTCTTCAGTGTGAGTACTATGCCTTAGAAGGACTTGGGCAACTTCTCAACACTTACCAGCTTGTAAAGAAAAATTTGAGCCAAGAACTTGAGCTTGGAGGAGTTATTTTGACGATGGCTGATTTCCGAACCAATTTAACGCAGCAAGTTGTCGAAGAAGTTCGAAGTTATTTCAAAGAGAAGGTTTTTCAAAACATAATTCCGAGATCCGTAAAACTTTCCGAGGCTCCAAGCTTTGGAAAGCCAGCTATTTTGTATGACCCTCACAACAAAGGATCGCAAAGCTATGTCGAGCTCGGAAAAGAATTTTTTATGAGATTTTCTCCCGGAGAAATCTTTTCGATGACAACCAATTCCGAGCCCAACACAGCTGTAGAAACTCAAGCTGCACCACCAGAAAACATTCAAGAACAAATTCCGATAAAGCAGGAAGGATAATGAAACCACAACCTATTTATTTATAAGGAGTTATGATTATGAAAAAAGCCCTTGGCAAAGGATTAAGCGCATTAATCCCTGATAGCTATGTTAAGGAACAACAAGACGCAGCCGTTGCAACTCAATACGAGGAACAAAAACAAGCCGTTGTCGAAACTTTACCGCCAAAAGACGAAGTTTTAATTCAAAAAGATCTCGCCTCTGAAGCTTTTCAGCTTTTGCCTATAGCCAAGATTATTCCCAACGAAGATCAACCGAGAAAGAAATTTAATAACGAAACAATCGAAGAGCTTGCGAATTCCATAAAAGAAAAAGGCGTTTTGCAGCCCATTATTGTTAAGCGAGTCAATGAAAGTCAGTACAAATTAGTTTGTGGCGAAAGGAGATTTCGCGCAGCTTCTCTTTGTGGCCTTTCCGAAGTCCCGGCGGTAATCAAGGATGTTGCCACAGAGGATTTTTTGGAATGGGCCTTGATCGAAAACATCCAACGGGAAGACTTGAATCCTCTGGAAGAAGCCGAAGCGTATCAGAGGCTGGTTGAAGAAAGAATGCTTTCTCAGGAAGAAGTTGCGAAACGCGTTGGTAAAAACCGAACAACCGTGACGAATATTCTAAGGCTTTTAAGATTACCCGACGAGGTGAAATTGTATTTGTCGGAAGGGCGGCTTTCCTCAGGACATGCCCGCGCGCTTTTGGGATTGTTGACACCGGAACATCAAAGACATATGGCGAAACGGATTGTGGAAGAGAATTTATCGGTCCGTCAGGTGGAAGCCATTGTCGGCCGCAGCGTTGCGCATAAGAGAAAAGCAAAAACAGCACGTCACCTCAGCGCCGAGATCGTGGATCTCGAGACAAGACTGACGCATTTTCTTGGGACTCAGGCAAAAATCTATCCTAGGAAGAATCAAAAAGAAGGACGCATTGAAATCCAGTACTTTTCTTTGGACGATCTGGATCGCGTTCTTCAAAAGATAGGACTTCCTCGGGGGTAATGATGAAATAGGGCCAAAGACTATAAAAGAAAACACAGGACGTTAATGTTTTTAGAGAACAATCTTAGACAAGTTCGAAGCAAGCGCCTTAATTGACATCAAAAAGCGCTATGCTATAATTTGCGAACTTTATTATTTAATTTTTATATTTTAAAATGGTTTTAAATAGAACAATATTTCCTCTCACCATTGGCAAAGCCTTTCAAAAAGGAAAATCCAAATGGCAAAAAAGTTTTGGATAAAAAGTTTCTCAGTATTTTTAATAACCTGTGCCCTGATAGGCTGTAGTTCCGAAGGCTCGAAAAGCAATAAAGGAGTTACGGAAGTTAAAGTGAGCTTTTGGGGGACGCCCGAAGAAGTCCATATTATCACGGAGGCCCTTCAGGAATGGCAGAATGAACACCCCGAGATTAAAATCATTTTTGAACACACGCCTTATACCGGTTATATCAGTAAAATTCTTACGCGGATTGCCGGAGGGGCCGCGCCGGATATTATTGCCACTGAGGTTGATTATTTTGTAACCTTTGCTTCCAAGGAAGTTCTTGAAGACTTAAATCCTTATGTGGCGGCCGATGAGAAGAACTTTAAAAAGGAAGACTTTTTCCCTCAAATTATCGATCGTTTTACGCATAACGGGAAATTTTTTGCTGTCCCGCGGGATATCGCTCCGTTTGCCTGTGTGTTTTACAACAAAAGGCTTTTTGATGAAGCGAATCTTCCATATCCCACCGAGGATTGGACGTGGAGCGACTTGTTGCGCCTAGCGCGTGAACTTACCAAAAAAGACAATGCCGGACGCGTCACGCAGTACGGCTTCTACACCTGGGCATGGCAGAACTTCATTTATGGCAACGGCGGCGGATTAGTGGACAATGTAAAAGATCCGAAAAAAACAAGACTTGATGATCCTCTCACGATTGCAGGCCTTCAATTTTATGCGGACCTGAGCAACCTTTATGGTGTGATGCCAACACCAGTGGCTTTTTCGAACTTTGGAATGGGAGCGGATAGAATGTTTGCGAACGGCCGCATCGCGATGTTTCTTTCTGGCATCTGGGAAACCCCTCAATTCCGTAATTACAGTTTCGATTGGGATGTTGTGATGTTTCCTAAAAACAAAAAAGGAACCCGCGCCTTCGGGACCGGCGGGACCGGTTATGCCATCCTGAAATCCTCCAAGCACAAGAAAGCCGCATGGGAGGTCATCAAAGCACTGACGGGCCCGGAAGGGCAGAGACAATTTGCCAAAAGGGGACTTGCGCAGCCGGCGCGTATTTCGGTAGCAGAAAGCGATGCCTTTGCCGGCGATGTCGCGGTGCCCGTAAATAAAAAAATGCTTAATGAAGCGGTTCAATACAGCGTCTTCAGCCCGTTTCATCCTTCCTGGCGAGAGATAGAAGAAAAGATTATCAACCCAAAACTAGACCTTGTCTTTAATGGTAAGAAAAAAGCCATAGAAATTGTTAAAGAGTTAACGCCGGAAGTCAACGCCTTGTTGCAACAAACAAAGTAAACACCTGCCGTCTTAATTCATCCGAAAAAAGGAGCTTTTTAGCGTTTTTCATGAAAACAAATTTCAAAAAAAACAAAAAGAAAAAAGAAAAAAAGATGGCCATCAAAAAAGCCGCTAAAGCACAAGCCGAAAGCGAAAGAAAATACGAATCCCCCTACGGTTATTTCACAAAAGATGGCCGCGAATACGTCATCACACGTCCGGACGCACCGCGACCGTGGGTGAATGTTATTTCCAACGGCGATTATGGCGTCATTGAAACACAAACCGGCTCCGGTTTCTCCTGGAGGGACAACTCCAACCTTTCCCGAATCACACGATGGGACCAGGACCTTATACGGGACAATTGGGGGAAATATATTTATCTTCGGGATAAAGATAATGGTGATTACTGGTCCGGAACATGGAAGCCGTGCATGACGAAATACGACTTTTTCGAAGTCCGTCACGGACAAGGATATTCCGTGTTTACCACCAAACTCCACGGGATTAAATTCGAAAAAACTCTTTTTGTGGACGTGGAAGATCCGGTAGAGGTTTGGAAAGTGGTGGTGGCCAACGAGACCGACAAAAAACGGCGCATCAGTCTCTTTACTTACTTTGATTGGTGTCTCGGGAGCTGGACAGACACACATCGAGAATTTCAAAAAACATTTATCGAAACAGAGATCGATCAGAAAAACGGGTGCATTCACGGCCTTAAACGCGCCCCGCTCGTTCCGGGTTTTATTTCAACCGGCATCGCGGAAAAGCCTCTACAGGGATTTCATGCCGCAAGCCCGAAGCCCGTGGCCTATGACGGCGACAAAGAGTCTTTTCTTGGCCGATACGGAGAAACGCATTCGCCGGCAGCCGTTATTGAAGGGAAGTGCCGTAATTCTGAAGGAAAGTGGGGGGATGCCGCGGCGAGTCTTCAGGTCGATGTTGATCTTGGTCCTAGAGAATCCAAGACCGTGGTTTTTACATTAGGCTCCACGCGCAACCGGGAAGAAGCGGAACGCATCATCAAAAAATATTCCGACAGGCGCACGGCAGATCAAGAGCTGCACAAAGTCAAAGCCCTGTGGGATTCATTCGTACATGCCTCGGAAGTAGAGACGCCGGACGAAGCCTTGAACTTTATGACAAACACCTGGATGAAATATCAGGCAATTTCGGCCCGCATTTGGGGAAAATGTGCCTACTATCAGTCCAGCGGTGGCTACGGTTTTCGCGACCAGCTTCAGGACTGCCAGATCTTTTTTGCCACACGGCCGGAGCTTGCGAAAAAACAGATTCTTTTACATGCCGAGCAGCAATTTCCGGACGGGACGGTCTATCATTGGTGGCACCACGGGACCAATATCGGTGCTATTACCAACTGTTCGGACGATCTCCTCTGGCTTGACTTTATTACGCTGAACTATTTAGATGAAACAGCCGATGAAGCTATTTTGGATATTCCTGTAAAATTCTTGCCGGATTCAAAGACCAAAGAAGTCACTTTGGGAACTCTTTACGATCATCTGATACGCGCTATTGACAAAGCCTTGACGCGATTTTCTCCAAGAGGGCTGCCTCTTATTGGAGAATGTGACTGGAACGATGGGCTGAGCCATGTTGGCATTAAAGGTAAAGGTGAGTCGATCTGGCTGGGACACTTTTTGTATGGGATTTTGAATCGGATAGCGCCTATTATGAAAAAGCGCAACGATGTCCAAAAAGCGGAAGAATATCTTAATCGCGCTGAAGTCTTAAAAAAAGCCATCAACATTCATGGCTGGGACGGCGAATGGTATCTTGGCGCAACGCGCGATGACGGCCGGCCGCTTGGCAGCAAAACGTGTGAGACGGGGAAAATATTTTTGAACTGTCAAACATGGGCTGTGATTACAGGCGTGGCAGATAAAGAAAGAGCCGGCATGGCCATGAATTCTGCCGCAAAAAAATTATATAAAAAATACGGGCCGCTTCTTCTCACTCCCGGATATAACCAGACAGATGCAACGATAGGCTATATCACACGTTACGCACCTTCGGTCCGCGAGAACGGCGGGCTTTATACTCATGCCGGGACTTGGGCCGTTCAAGCTGAAGCCATGATGCGCAACGGGGAACAAGCATACCAGGTATACAAAAGTTTTAATCCAGCGATTCGCGGGTTGGAACCTGACCTTTATTATTGTGAACCCTATGTGACTCCGGGAAATGTTGATGGTCCCGATTCACCGAATAATGGTCGCGGCGGATGGACTTGGTATACAGGTTCTGCGGCTTGGTATGCCTTGGTGGCAATGAACTGGATGCTTGGAATTCGCCCTGACGCGAAAGGGTTGATAGTAGATCCTGTTATCCCAAAAAAGTGGGACGGGTTTAAAATGAAAAGACTTTTCCGTGGGACGACTTATTTGATCGAAGTGAAAAATCCGGACAAGGTCAATGAAGGCGTGAAAGAAATGATTGTCGACGGGAAAAGGCAAAAAGAAAATTTAATACCGGATTTTCATGACGGAAAAACACATCGCGTTGAAGTGACGCTCGGCTAATCCCCGGCCTATGAGCTACGGCGAAAAACGTTCCCCAGGTTATAAAAAACACCCGGCGAACGTTTTTTTGCTTTTAACAGCCGTTTTTCTCCTGGGCCTTCTACCCGCTGTTTATGCTAAAACCAAACAAACAGAGATTCAACCCAGCATTCAAGCCACACCCGGGCAGACCTCAAGAACCTATATTCAACAAATCGGGCCAGCAGGGGACGAAGAGACTGAAGAAACGATTAATGTTTACGGGTCTGTGCCTGCGAACAAGTCTCTTTTAACATCGAGTCGGTTTAGGGTGATCGATGATTTTAATTCGGGAAGTCTGAAGAATCAATTTGGCGATGATTGGAAGATCCATAAGGAAAAAGCCAAAAAAGCCGAGGTGAAAATAATTAAAGAAGATGGGCGAGGGGTTCGCTCGGGACACTCGCTTCAGATGCAATTCGACCTTCAAAAGAGGGAGCAGTTCGAATTATGGAGTTCTCTTGCCAAATTGAATATGACCAGGGCCGATTTTCTTGCGCTCAAGTGCCGGGTTAAAAACCGTGAAAAAGGGCAATTCGAAGGAAGGGTAAGAGTTGCGCTGAGCGATTGGGCCGGCAAGACAGTCGTGCGTGATATTACCGATACATGTCTGGAAACAAAAGAATGGAATGACGTTCTAGTGCCCATTTCTTTTTTTAAAGGAATTGATTTAAGGCAACTCGAGCGTATTGCTTTTTATGTTCTCTCAAGGACAAAAAGCACCGTGGGCGAAATAGACATCGATGAAGTAACTTTTTTTGGTCCCGAGGAAGTAGGCTTTGAAAGCGTAGCCGCTTCTTTAAAGGGATTCCCAAAAGTGGTTTTAGATTTTAAAAGAAGAGAAGAAATTTTAAATACCGCAAACGACAAGGAGCTTCTTTTAAAAATCGCAAAAGACACATGGAAATATTTTGAGAACGGAGCAGACAAAGAACACCATTTGGTCGTAGACCATTTAAAGATCGGTGATTTCCCATTGGCGGCTACTTACACATCGCCCACCAATATCGCCATGGATCTTTTGTCCACCGTCGCGGCCCGTGAACTTGGCATCCTTTCTTCAGAAAAAGCAGCGGAGCGTGTTCAAGCTGTTTTAAAAACACTTCAAGAAATGAAGCGATGGAAAGGTTTTTTTTATAACTACTATGAAGTGATCCGGCTTCAGGTTACCAGGCCGTTTATTTCGAGCGTGGATAACGGATGGCTTGCCATCTCGCTTGTAGTGCTCAGACAGGCTTTTCCCGGTAAGATCGCTGAGACGGCCACGGTTATTTTAAACGGATTCAATTTCCAGGAATTTCTTGACCCGGAAAACAATCAGCTTTTCATCGGTTATGATGTAGAACGCAACGCCTTGACGCCTTACCATTATGGGTTGCTGGTGACGGAAGCGCGCGCAATGAGCCTTTATGCGATTGGGAAAGGAGACCTGCCCCGCGAACATTGGTGGTTCCTCTACCGGACAGCGCCAAAAGCATGGACTTGGCAAAACCAGATTCCTAAAGGGAGAGAAGTAACGCAAGAAGGCGTGAATTATTTTCAAGGGTACTATGAGGACGATTCAAAAAAATTTGTTCCAAGCTGGGGAGGATCTCTTTTTGAATTTCTGATGCCGACCATAGTCATCAATGAAAAAAAATTTGCGCCTAAGGGTTTAGGTCTGAATGATCGAATTGTCACAGAACTCCAAAGGGACTATGCCCTGAAAGAAAAGAAATATCCTGTCTGGGGCATTTCTCCGGCAGCCGTGGGTAGCGGCAGGCGTTGGCAATACGGGGAATATGGAGTTAAAAAACTCAGCGTGAAAGGCTATCCGGATGCCGGCGTGATCACCCCGCATGTGACGTTTCTCGCTTTAGAGACTTTGCCCAAGGATGCTCTTAAAAATATCCGGCAGCTCCTTAAATTTGACATTTACGGAGAATATGGGTTTTATGACTCGATAACGTTTCCGGGCAAGAGAGTGAATCGTCAATATCTGGCGCTGGATCAAGGCATGGTTCTTATCCCTATAGCGAATTATCTTAGGAACGGAGTCATTCAGAAATATTTTCATCAAGATTCTGTAGGACAAAAGGCAGAAGAGCTGTTAAAAAAGGAAGACTTTTTCAAAGAGTAATATAAAAATATACTTTCGAGCGTCCATCCATCCATCAGCCCATTCAACCAAGAGTGAAAACCCAAAAAAAACGACACTCAATTAATGCTTTGAAAAAGCATATAGTGGAGTTAAAATACGTGTCCTAAGAGACACTTATATAGCGATAAAGAAAGACCTTATGACAAAAGCCGTTTTTGAAAGGAGCGCAACCAATATGATGATCAAACAAATGCTCAAGGACCGTATTTTAACAGATAAAGAACGAAAGAATCTTGCGATTCTTGAGGTCATTCGAAAAAACGGACCGATTTCCAGGACGGACATTTCCAAGCTTACTGAATTAAATATCGTTACCGTTTCCAACTATGTGAATCATTACATCAAAAAAGGACTTGTTGTCGAGGGAGAGCTGGATGAATCCACGGGGGGACGCAAGCCGGTCCTCGTCGAACTTAATCCCAAATCCGGATATATCGTTGGCGTAGGACTTAATATGATGAGCATGGTGGGCGTGCTTGTAGATCTTGAAATTAATGTGATCAGCGAAGTGAAGCGTGAAAGATCCCCGGAAAATTCCGAAAAAGTCATTTTGGAAATGGTCGATCTTGCGGCCGAGATTATCGATAAGGCAGAAATTGATAAATCAAAAATCGTGGGCGTCGGCGTCGGCGTGCCAGGGATTATTGATGAACGTGGCCGGACCATTCGCTGGCCGCAAAGTCTCGGCGATAAGGATATTTCGGTTTGCTCTTCCATCAAAGACACCTTCGAACGAAGATTAAACATCCCGACAATTGTTGAAAATGACGCGAATGCGGCGGTGCTCGGAGAAAAATGGCTTGGGCTGGATCGTGACGTTCGCCATATGCTGTACATGTTCTCAGGCGTTGGCTGCGGTATTCTGATAAATGAGGAAATTTATCGCGGGGCCAACGGGGCTGCCGGAGAGCTCGGGATTAACAGCGCCCATTCGACCAAAGAATATTCTCACAAAATCGCGACCCAGCTTGGACGGTGGGAAATGGATATCGGGATGGTTCGTCACGCACGCGAAAGGATCGAAAAAGGAGAAGAATCGATCTTGAAAGATTTGGTGCGTGGGGACCTGAACCTGCTGACTTTTAAAGAGATTGTCAGGGGCGTCAAAGAAAAAGATTCCCTGACCCTTAAAGTTGTTGAACAGGCCGGGCAAGACCTTGGGAAAAAAATAGCTTTTATCGTAAACCTTTTTAATCCGGAAGTTGTCGTGATCGGCGGGGGCATCGAAGATTGCGGCGCCACGCTGCTGGATTCTATCAAAAGCACAGTAAAAGAATGGTCTGTGGAAGAAGCCGCGTCGCAGGTCAAAATCATCCCTTCTGCTTTTGGTGAAAACGCCGTTGCGCTTGGTGTTGTGGGCATCGTCGCCCGAGAAATTTTCGCGCAGGCTTAATTTTTTTCGGGGCTTGAAAACAACATGATGGCTCTTATTCAAGAGCTTAAAGAAAAGGTTCTTTCCGGAGGTGAGATTTCTTCTGGCGAGGCTCTTTGCTTGGCTGTGACTGAAGAGCCCGAAATCGTGGACGCTTTGCTTGAAGCGGCCCATGAGATTACGCTTCATTTCTGTTCGCAAAAGCCGGACCTTTGTTCCCTCATCAATGCAAAAAGCTACCTTTGCGCCGAAGACTGCGGTTTTTGTTCCCAATCTTCTCATTATCAAACCGGTGCAGCACGTTACCCGCTCATGGAACCTGAGGAAATCGTACGCGTTGCAAAACAGTGCGAAAAAAAAGGCGTCCAAAGTTTTTGCATAGTGACAAGCGGTGAAACCTTAAATGCCCGGGAATTTGAACAGGTTCTTGAGACTTTTCATCGATTGAACGCAGAAACCGGTTTAAATCTTGACGGATCGTTAGGCAATTTGACTGCGGGGCAGATTTGCAAACTCAAAGAAGCCGGGATGCGTCGTTTTAATCACAACCTGCAGTGCTCGCGCGATTTTTATCCAAAAATTGTTTCCACGCATACTTATGATAAACGAATGGAAACGTTGAAATTTTTGGAGGAAAACAAAGTCGAAATTTGTTCCGGCGGGATCTTAGGAATGGGAGAAAGCCGTGAAGACAGAATCAAGCTTGCGTTTGAACTGAAAGCTTACGACCTGCATTGCCTGCCTATTAATATCTTAAATCCAAGGCCTGGAACACCGCTTTGCAATCAGCTGCCTATCAACCCTTTAGAAATCATAAAAACCATTGCTATTTATCGCTTCATCCACCCGAAAGCCAATATCAAACTTGCCGGAGGACGGGAGCTCAATCTCGGAGTCTATTTTCAGGAAAAAGCCTTGCGCGGCGGCGCGAATGGACTGGTAGTTGGCGGTTATCTCACCACCGCTGGGAATCCGCTTCAAGAAGATATCAACATGCTCAGGCGGACAGGTTTTCTTGTCGGGGCGAATCAAGAACAGCCTTGCTGTAAGGGCTCTCAAACTTCAGTAACAAGTTGTTAGGCCTTGGAACCTCTTCTTAAAGAAAAAACAATCCTCATTACAGGCGGCACAAGCCAACTGGGGCAGTCCTTTGTCCGGAAAGCTCTTGAACAAGGCGCCAAAGTTTTTTTTACCTACTTTCGAAACAAGGACTTTGCAGAACAATTACAAAAACTTGGCGCTAAGGGCTACCCTTGCGACCTGGCCAACATCAATTCCATACATGAATTTGTCGCGGTCTTCAGGAAAGACGCTGAGCAGCTCGATGTTCTTATCCATAATGCGGCAATGACTGCGGACACAACGATCGAAAAAATGTCGGAACAAGAATGGGATGCGGTGATGAAGGTGAATTTAAAAGCACCGTTCTATCTCACGAAGCAACTTTTGCCGCTGCTTTTTAAAGTTACACCAAGCAAAGTTTTTATGGTGGTAAGCCGGGCAGGCCTGAGCGGTCTTTATGGTGCGGCGAATTATGCGGCTTCCAAGGGCGGGCTTATTGCCATGGCCAAAACGCTTGCCAAGGAGCTTGGACGGAAGAAAGTTCTCGTCAATGCCGTCAACCCGGGATTTATGTGTTCGGGCATGACTGTCCACGTCCCCGACAAAGTTTTGCAGAAAAACATCGAGGAAAGCCCGCTCAAAACCTTTTCCGGTCCTGAGGAAGTTGCCGGTTTTCTTGTTTATCTTTCTTCAGGTCTGATGCGACAGGTGACAGGCCAAGTCTTTCATTTTGAATCCCGCCCGATATAGGATAGAATTCCATTCTACTCATCAGCCAGGAGAGACATTATTACTATGAAGCGACGTGTTGTGATCACAGGAATAGGCATTCTTTCTCCGATCGGGAACACCCTTAAAGAATTCGAGGAAAGTCTGAAAAAAGGAGTTTGCGGCAAGGACGACGCCGACTCTTCCAAAGTTTTGGGGTATAAGTTTCCGCCGCTTTTTCGTCTCAAAAACTTTAATCCGCATTCTTATGGTACGCACCTTCTGGACCCTTTTATTCAATATGCGGTAGCGGCGGCAGAACAGGCAATCAAGGATGCGAAGTTTGACCTTCAGTCCGTCGATCCTTACAGCATCGCATTGTCCGTCAGTTCCAGCAAAGGAGGCGTTCACACTCTGGATCGCCTAAAAGAACGGTTTCTTAAAAAACCCACGGCCATTTTGGGCGCAAGGCTTTATACCAGCGCCGTTCCGAATTTTGCCGACCAATGGATCGCCAGGCGAATGGGTATTAAAGGGCCGGCTAAATGTTATGTAGCCGCATGCGCCACCGGAACCGTTGCCGTCATCGCTGGTTTTCGGATGGTTTCAGAAGGTCAGGCGGAATATTGTTTGGCAGGAGCGACCGACGCTTCGATTACACCGTTGATGCTCGGGGGCTACCAGAACATGGGCGCTCTTGCGAAAAGGAATATCCGTCCTTTTGATAAACACCGTGATGGATTTTTAGTCGGAGAAGGCGCCGGCGTCCTTTTTCTTGAAACGCTCGAAAGCGCGAAAAAACGCGGGGCAAAAATTTACGGCGAGATCCTCGAGGCAGCGCATGGGCAAAACACCACAGATCCAATCGCTTTTGATCCCGGCGACCACGCATTGTCTTTTACCCTTAAAACATTGATGCATCGGGCCGGGCTTTCTCCGGAGGAAATCGATTATATCAACCTGCATGGCACCGGGACGCGGCATGGCGATTTGTATGAAACGCTTGAATTGAAAGAAACTTTCGGAAAGCAGGCATACAAAATTCCGATGAGCTCCACCAAAGGGATGACAGGCCACATGCTTGGCGCGACAGGGGCCGCGGAGATTATCGCGACGCTTTTGGGGATGCAGGAAAGTTTTGTGCCGCCGACCATCGGACTCGATCAAAAAGACCCCGCGTGCGACTTGGATTACACACCGGGAGAAATGCGTTCTCAAAAAATCACAACAGCGATCAAAATTTCCATGGGTTTTGGCGGACAGGTCGCGGTGATGGCGCTGCGCCGGCTATGAGAAAAATCTGCCTTTCAGAGCTAGAAGAACTTAAACAGAGAAATCTTTACAGGGAATTGCGCGTCCTTGAAAACCATCAAGGCACAAAGGCCTATTTTCAAGGCCGTGAACTACTTCTCTTTTGCAGCAATGATTATCTCGGATTAAGTCGCCATTCCCGGGTTGTCCAAGCATCACAAAAGGCACTGAAGCAATATGGCATTGGCGCGGGCGCAGCAAGGCTTATTTCCGGTAGCACGGAGGCACACAAAAGACTCGAGCAGAAAATCGCATGCCTCAAACAAAAAGAAAGCGCGCTCGTTTTTGCAACAGGATTTCTCGCCAATCTCGGGATTTTAACGGCGTTTGCCGGAGAAGGCGATGTGATCATTATGGATAAGCTTTGTCATGCGTCACTCATTGACGGCGCGCGGCTCTCCAAATCCGAGTTGCGCGTTTTTCCTCATAAAAATTATCGCAAGTGCGAAGAACTTCTTCAAAAAAGCAAAGACGCGCGAAGGCGAATTTTGGTAAGCGAAACTGTTTTCAGCATGGATGGTGATCTTGCGGACTTGAGAGAACTTATCCGTCTGAAAGAAAAATACGATGCTTTTTTTATGGTAGATGACGCGCATGGCACGGGCGTGCTTGGCCCGTATGGGCGTGGGGCCACCGAGAACAAAAAAATAGCCGGAAAAATCGACATCATCATGGGAACGCTTTCCAAAGCTATCGGCGGATTGGGAGGTTTTGTCGCCGCGGACAAAGCTTTGGTCCATTATCTTATTAATTTTGCACGCCCATTCATTTTCACAACCGCCTTGCCGCCGGTTTTATGCGAAGCCGCTTACGCAGCTTTTTGTGTGATAGAAGAAGAACCGGCCATCAGAAAAAAACTTTGGCAAAACATCCAAGCAATTCATAAGGGCTTAACGAAGCTCGACTTTTCGATTGCAAAACCCGAATCCGCGATTTTACCTGTCCTCTTTGGCAATGAAAGAAAAGCCATAGCGGCTTTTGAAGCGTTGCTGAAGCAAGGAATTTTTATCCCGGCGGTCCGCTACCCGACTGTTCCAAAAGGCAAAGCCCGGCTCCGCATCACGGTCAGCGCTGCGCATACCCAAAAAGATATTGCAAAATTACTTCTGGCATTCAAAAAACTGAAGGCCGCTAAATAGAGAGACATTTCTTATGATGAGAAAAACGATTCTAGTTGTTTTTTTTCTGGCAATGATTTTTCAAGGAAGAAGTTTTGCGGCGGAAGGGAAATCCGTCAAATTACCGCCGCCACAAAGAGAGAACGGGAAACCTTTAATGCAGGCGTTGGGCGAACGGCATAGCAGCCGCGAGTTCAGCCCCGAAGAGATTTCTCTGCAAACGCTTTCCAATCTTCTTTGGGCTGCAAATGGAATAAATCGTCCGGATGGGCGCCGGACCGCCCCTTCGGCGCATAACGCACAGGAAATCGATATTTATGTCGCTAAGAGAGAGGCGCTTTATTTATACCATGCCGACACCCACGAATTAACGTCTGTAGCCCAGGGAGACTTCCGGTCTTTCACCGGAAAGCAGTCTTTTGTCAAGGATGCGCCGGTGAGCCTTATCTTTGTTACCGATCTTGAAAAGCTGAGCGGAGATTCCGAACAAGATGCGAATTTTTACAGCAATACAGATACAGGCTATATCAGCCAAAATGTTTATCTCTATTGTGCTTCGGAAGGTCTTGCCACAGTGGTTCTTGGGTGGATTGACCGGGATCAAATAAACACAATTCTGAAACTTCGTCCACGACAACGCGTTATTCTGACCCAGCCTGTGGGTTATCCTAAAAACAAAAAATGAACAAAAACGATTTAGTTGCTAAAGACAAAAAATATATCTGGCATCCATTCACGCAGATGCGTGATTGGCAATCGGAAGACGTGCTGGTGATTGAAAAAGGCGAGGGTTGTTATTTGGTCGATACCCAAGGCCGCCGGTATCTCGACGGCGTGTCGTCGCTTTGGTGCAATGTGCACGGTCATCGCGTGAAAGCGCTCGACCAGGCCATTAAAAAACAGCTCGGAAAAATCGCACACAGCACTTTTTTAGGTCTCACCCACCCGCTAGCCATTGAACTTGCCGAAAGGCTTCTCTCTATGGCGCCAAAAGGTTTAACGCGCGTTTTTTATTCGGATTCAGGGTCCGAAGCCATGGAGATCGCACTCAAAATGGCGTTTCAATATTGGCAACAATGCGGCCAGACGGGAAAAAAGAAATTTGCGAAACTTACCCATGCTTATCACGGTGACACGATCGGATCGGTAAGCGTTGGCGGCATCGATCTTTTCCATCAGATCTACAAACCGCTTCTTTTTGATACCTTCGCAGTGCCGTCGCCTTATTGCTACCGGTGGCCTTCTACAAGCGATCCCGAGGAGGTCAAAGAAGCATCTTTGAAAGCCATGGAAGCACTCTTCAAAAAGCATCATAAAGAGATCGCCGCATTAGTCATGGAACCTTTGATGCAAGGTGCGGCCGGGATGATCGACCAGCCGAAAGGATATATTTTCCGTGCGCGGCAACTGACAGAAAAGTATAATATCCTCCTGATCTTTGATGAAGTCGCTACGGGATTTGGTCGGACAGGGAAGATGTTCGCCGCGGGGCATGAGAAAGTTACTCCGGACCTTATGGCCGTTGCCAAAGGCATTACGGGCGGCTATTTACCGCTTGCCGCGACGCTCACGACCGAAAAAATTTATAAGGCGTTTCTTGGCAACTACGAAGAATTCAAAACATTTTTTCACGGACATACTTATACTGCCAATCCGTTGGCCTGCGCCGTCGCCATCGCAAATCTCAAGCTTTTTGAAAAACAGAAAACAATCCGGAAGACACAAGCCAAAATTCGGCTGGTACAGGATCGGCTAAAAGGTTTTTATAATCTTCGCCATGTCGGTGATATCCGGCAAGTTGGTATGATGATCGGGATTGAATTGGTCCGTGATAAAAAGACCAAAGAAACTTACGATTCCAAAGAAAAGATTGGCATTCGAGTGATTGAAAAAGCGAGAAAAAAAGGAGCCATCTTGCGCCCGCTAGGGTCTGTGATCGTATTGATGCCTCCTTTAGGGATGCATGAAAGACAGCTTCAACAGTTATTGAATATCACCTACCGGTCGATAAAAGAAGTTACTGAATAGCAGTTTGACGCAAGCAACGCAACGACAGCTTTTTTATTAACCGTTATGCGAGGGAATATGAAAGCGGCAGGGATTTTTATCACAGGGACAGATACCGACGTCGGTAAAACCGTCGTCGCTGCGGGGCTTGCTCTCGTTCTTCGTGATCGCGGACTCAAGGTTGGTGTGATGAAGCCAGTCGCGACAGGATGTTATGGCCTGGAGGAGAGGCTTATTCCTCAGGATGCCGCTTTTCTGATGGAGGCCGCACAAAATCAATTTGCCCCTTTAACGAGCCCGTCGCGTTTCCGGAATCCTCTGGCGCCAAGCGTTGCAGCCATGCTTGAAAAAAAAGAAGTCAATATTCAAAACATTCTCAAATGCTACCAACAGCTCCAGAAACATTATGATTTTCTTATCGTAGAAGGCGTAGGAGGTCTGATGGTGCCGCTCAAAAAAGATTATTATGTGGCGAACCTCATTCGCGAGATGGGGCTGCCAATTCTAATTGTTTCTTATGCAGGACTCGGGGCCATCAACCATACGCTTTTGACCGTGGATGCGGCTGTGATCCGCGGTTTGGAATTACGGGGTATTATTTTTAACCGTGTTTCTGTTACGAATTATTCCTTGGCTGAGTTGACCAATCCCAAGGTGATTCACGATCTTTCGGGAGTTCCTATTTTGGGAAGTTTGCCAGATGTCGAAGGATTAAATCTGGATAGTTGTCAATTCGGCAGCCTCAAAGAGATCTTTCAGGAGCGAATCCAAGTCGACAAAATCCTTGGAGGTTTTACGCATCTAGCTCCTAGAAGATAGCCTGAAAGGAACAAAAATTGTCCACTCGCAACTTCGTTGGCATCCGCCTTGAAAGGAAAAAAGAGGCCAGTCTGCTTAACTGGAACCTCAAGCGGCCCTACACCCCCGAGAGAGTTCGTATTTCACTTCCAGCGACTGCCTACCCTTGCGTTCACGTCGGGAACAATGTGCAAACAGGGCAGAAGATCGCAGATCCCGTCGGGCCTGGGTGTGCGACCGTGCATTCAAGCATGGAAGGAGTCATCGAAAAGATAGCGATTTTTCCGGATGCGACAGGCGGCGAGAGTATGACGGTAGAGGTTCGCAGGCAAGGGGACCCCAAAGCGCCCGCAACATTCGAAAATGTTCGAAAAAACTGGGAGATTCTCAAGGAAGAAGAGCTTTTAGACATCTTTCAAAATTCCGGGATCGTTACCACAGATGCCTTGATGCAACCGGTACACGCCAAAATAAAAAAAAATGAACAGCATCCAACTTTGATTATCAACGGCTGCGAACCTGAGCCGTACGTTACTTGTGAACAGGTGCTGGCCATGGCACATCCCCTGGAAATATTAAAAGGCGCCGAGATCTTAAAAAAAACTACGCGGGCAAACCAAATCCTTTTTGTTTTTGAAGATTGCAACTTGGAGTTAGTGGAACTTTTCAAAAGCAAAATTTATTTTTTAAAATGGGAACATGTCAAAGTGCGAACAGTGCCGGCCGTTTACCCGCAAGGACATGAAACCACATTGCTTCAGCGCTGGTTTTCCGGCAAAGAAGACCAGGCGATTGTGTTTCCAGCCTCCACGGCTTTTGCCGTTTATGAGGCGGTAGTTCACCAAAAGCCTTTTTATGAAAGAGTCTTGACCGTAGGAGGCGAGTGTGTGATAGAACCGCGGAGTCTTTGGCTGCCTCTTGGAATTTCTTTTCGGGATGCCATTCACACCTGTAAGGGCGTTATGCGCGAACCTCAGAAGGTTATCATGGGTGGACCCATGGCCGGAACAGCACAAGAGAATCTGGAAGTTTCTGTGATGGCGGGGACAAACGCTATTTTAGCGCTACCCAAAGAGGTTATAAGGGATAAAGCTGAAGAACCGTGCATTCGTTGCGGTGCCTGCGTTGACATGTGTCCGGTGTCTTTGTCACCCGCTATGATTACCTTGGCGGCGGAACACGGCGAATTTGAACTTGCGGAGAAATGGGATGTTTCAGCCTGCATCGAATGCGGTAATTGTAGTTATGTCTGCCCATCAAAGCGGCCGATGTTGAAATGGATAAGAAAGGCTCAGGCGGAGATGGCCCAAACGGCTTTGCCCAAAAGTCAAAAAAACCATGAATACGCATCTTAAAACATTGTCACCCCACATTCGTTCCAGAGATTCTGTCGCCAAGAGATACTGGGGACTCACGCTTGCTTCGGTGCCTGTTTTTGTCGCCGTTATCTTAGGGGGCCAAGCGGGTGCTCTGAGAGTTCTTTTGTTCAGCATTATCAGCGCAGTAGCGTTTGATTTTTTGGGAGCGAAAATTTTGTTTAAAAAAGAACGTGTCAATAACGGTGAGGCGGTGCTAAGCGCGACACTTTTGACGCTTCTCCTTCCCAGGAATTGTCCTTTTGAGATTGCCGTATTCGGGATTTTTTTGGCGGTTTTTGTGGTCAAAGAACTTTTTGGGGGAACAGGCTCCTACCTTTTTCACCCCGTGCTGGCTGCCCGCATTTTTCTTCAAATGAGTTTTCCAGGATTTTTTGAAAACAGCGGCATGATCTTGGAAGAAAAAAGCGCTCTTTGGATACTTGGGGGGCTTTTAGTCAGCGGGGTGGCTGTCATAAGTCAGAAAAACAATCGGGAAATACCGCTTTTTTATATTATGATTTCCTTGCTTTGTGTTTTATTGTTCCATTCTGGCATGGAGTCTTTAACGGTTTTAAATTGGATTTTTTTTACGGCATTTTTTCTTTTGGGAGATTCCGTTGCGATGCCTCTGACTCGGAAAGGGACACGGATCTTTGTCTTAGGGGCGGCGCTTTTAAATTTCTTTTTCGAAGCGAAAGGTTTTTCTATGGCGGCGGCAGGCTACGCCATTTTATTGATGAATGCATTAACGCCATGGCTTGACGTGATGATGAAACCTGCCGCTTACAGAGCCAAGATCCATCTCAAGGCCACCTATCCATGAACATAAAAAAAACGGTTTTAACAATGCTTCAGTATTTGTTCTTTGTTCTTTTTGTGGCCGTATTGCTGATCACGCTTTCGGGCGCAAAAATGTTGAGCCAAGAGGTTCTGAAGAATGAATGGTATCGGGAGTTGATCCGGCCATGAAAATTCCCGACAGTCTTTTGTCCCGCATCATTTTTGCGTATCTTCCTTTCATGGTCTATGCCTTTGACCTTGAAAAGGCTTGGATCGCGGTGCTTTGTGTTGTTGCTGTTTTTTGGCTCACCGTTTTTTTCTTCTGGTTTACACGGAATCTTTTCCCCGAAAAGCTCCGAAGCGAAGTTTTCTTCTTTTGGCTTCTTGCATGGGCCCAAGCGGTTTGGTATTTCACAAAACTTCAGCCTTTATGGGCGCTCAGCGTTTTTTTCTTGATCCCTACCTCTTTTCTTGAGCCGAGCCAGAAAGCCAGCCGGGTGCGCGTTTTTTCTCGAGTGGTTCCGAGGTATTTTTGGGAAAGATTTTTGGCTGGATTTGGTTTTATCGGTTTTGTGATTGTGATGGCACTTGTTCAGGAGGTTTTAGGGCGCCAGTTCGGGATGATGTCTTTTCAACGGCCGGCCGGCATTTTGCTTTTACTTTCTTTAGCTGCTTTTTTATGGAAAAACCAGCCATATCAAAGGTGAGATGATGGTTTATTCTCTAATTATTACTTTCGGTTTGTTGTTTGCGATTCGCGGCGTCAAAAGCTTGACGCTGCAAAATCCGGAGAAAACACTTCCTGAAGTCTGGCGCCAGGCCGTCGATTTTTGTTTGACGCTTGCGTTCACCCTTTTGTATTTTGAAGCCTCATTATGCATTGTAGGTATCCAGAGCTTTGTCCAGGACCATGCCTTGTTGGTGATTGGATTTTTGGCGTATGTCTTTTCAAAATACCAAAAGAAAACGGATATCTTTTTCCTCTCCATGACAGTCCTCACCTTTTTAATTTATTCCGAACAAAAGAATTTGCTGCACGGTCTCTTTTGGGTGGGTGCCGTGAGCATTGGGATAGCTTTGTTCCGGACTTGTTTTCTTGGATTGCGATACAAACTTTTGTTTTCTCGTGTTCCCAAGATGATGCAAGGGTGGCCGATTCTTTGCCTTTTGGCATCTCTTTTATCCCTGGCTCTTTGGGGAATTGGGAGGCTGATTTTCTAAGGTTTTTTCCATGAAAGTCGAAAATAGGTAAAGGAAAATCATTTTTATAAACTCAAAGAGGACTTCCCATGGCTATTGAAGAATTCTTGATCGGCGCAGTACAAAAAGAAGCTTCGGACATTCACCTTACTGCGGGACGACCGGTTACCTACCGTCTTGTCGGTGACCTGGTGTCGATGACAGACAAACCTTTGACCGCACAAGATACCGAATCTTTTGCTAAAGAGATCACAACAGAGACGCAACGTAAAAAAATCGAAGAGGTAGGCGGTATTGATTTCGGTTTTTCTTTCAAGGATAAAGCACGCTTTCGTGTCTCCTGCTTCAAAACACAAGGCCGGTACGGGATCGTGCTGCGTCTTTTACCCACCCGGTTTTTTAATTTTCAAGACATCGGTTTGCCGCCTCAAATCATAGAAGTTTTAAACCTTCCTCGCGGATTGGTTCTTGTGACCGGCCCGACAGGATCCGGTAAAACGACGTCGCTCGCGACAATGCTTAACTACATCAATGAAAACTTTCCAAGGCATATCATTACCGTGGAAGATCCTGTGGAATTTGTGCATCCTCACAAAAAATCCTTAGTCACTCAACGAGAGGTTGGGGAGGATGTCCCGAGCTTTTCCGAAGCCATCGTCAAATCCCTGCGCCAGGACCCGGACGTGATTCTTATCGGAGAAATGCGCGACCTGGCGACTATGGAATCCGCGATCCGCGCAGCGGAAACAGGCCATTTGGTTTTTTCAACCTTACACACCACCGGCGCCGCACGAACGGTTGACCGCATCATCGATGTTTTTCCTTCTCATCAACAGCCGCAGATTCGCATCCAGCTTGCCTCAACGGTCGTGGCTGTTATTTCCCAAGTGCTTATCCCGCGCTTGGACGGGAATGGACGTGTTGCCGCCTTTGAAATTATGTTCGCGACCCCGGCCATCCGCAATCTTATCCGTGAAGGAAAGACCTATCAAATTCTTTCGGAAATTCAGACCGGGTCCCGCTACGGTATGATTATGCTGGATGAACATTTAAAGCAACTCTATGCCAGCGGGGCCATTGGCTACGAAGCAGCTTTAGAAGTTTCGGTCGACCCAAGAGAACTTGGGCTTCAGCTTTCCAAAATACAGTCGCCAATAAAAGGGAAAAAATAATTATCATATAAGGCAAATTATGCTTGACCTGTCAGGATGACTTCGTTATGCTATTGTCGCCTTGAGCAGGTAAGGCCAATCTAAATTCCATTCGAAAGAGATCATAGGTTCAATTCCATCGTTAAAATTTGACCGCTTTTTATCTTTCCATAGGTTATCTGGACCATCAAAGGGAAAATCATTAACAATTTGTTTCTGCTATGAAAAAAAATATCCCAAGAAGCCCTCAAGGGGAGAAGCTTTTCCTTATTGACGGCAATTCCTTTTGTTACCGGGCATTCTACGCGATTCCTGCTTTGACGAATTCTAAGGGAGAGCCGACGAACGCTATCTATGGTTTTGTGGCTATCTTGCGCAAACTCATAGAGGAACAACAACCGGACCATCTCGCGGTCTGTTTTGACCGCAAAGAACCGACATTCCGCCATGAGAAGTATAAGGAATATAAGGCACAACGGAAACCGATGCCTCCCGAGCTTGTGGCGCAAATGGAGCCTATCAAAGAATTTTGCCGCATCTCGGACATCCCCATTTTTGAAAAAGCAGGCTATGAAGCGGATGATGTGATCGGCACTTTGGCAGTTTTAGGAAAAAAAGAAGGGCACCAAGTTTTTATTGTGACCGGAGATAAGGACGCTTTTCAATTAGTGGACGACAGGATAAAAATCCTTCAACCCCATAAAGAAAACTTGGTCTATGACATAGCAAAGGTCAAAGAGCGCTTTAGCGGTTTAGGGCCGGAGAAGATTGTGGATATTCTGGCGCTGATGGGAGACGCTTCAGACAATATTCCGGGGGTTCCCGGGATTGGTGAAAAAACTGCGATAAAATTAATCCAAGAGTTCGGTTCCGTCGAAGAACTTATTCATAATTGGGAGCGGCTCTCTTCGGAGAAACAGAAACAAAAAATAAAAGAAAACATGGAAGATCTTAAGATGTCCCAAATGCTCGCGACGATTGACACGCGTGTTCCTCTTGAAGTCGACTGGAATGCTATGCGTATCGGTGAGCCGGACCATGCGATGCTGGCCGAATTTTTTAAGCGCTATGAATTTCGTGGTTTTCTTAAAACAGCTCTACCGCAGGGAGAAAAGGAAGAAGGGAAGCGCAGTTACCAGGCCGTTCAAAGCGAAGCTGAAATGAAAAAATTTCTTAGCAAACTAAAAAATGAAAAAACTGTAAGTTTTGACACAGAAACTACTTCAAGCGATCCTATGGTCGGAGAACTTGTCGGCATGAGTTTTTCATGGGAGCCTTTTACCGCCTACTACATACCGGTTTCTTCCTCGTTCCACACAGGAAAAGGGTTGCCGGTCAAAGAGGTGTTGGAAGATCTCAAAGCTATTTTTGAAGATGAGAAAATTCAAAAATACGGACAAAACATAAAATACGATCAAATCATTCTGGCGCGTAATGGCGTGCAAATGAAAGGCATTGCTTTTGACACCATGATCGCAAGCTACCTCATTGATCCCATCAAGCGGAACCACAACCTGGATGATATTTCGATGGAATACCTGAATGTAAGAAAGATCCCGACCGAAAGTTTGATCGGGGAAGGGAAAAAACAGATCAGCATGGCTGAAGTTCCGATTGAAAAAATTACGGAATACGCCTGCGAAGATGCCGATTGCGTTTTTCGTCTCGTTCCTATTTTGAAAGCCAAACTAAAAGAACTGAAGCTTATGGAGCTTTATGAAGCCGTTGAGTTGCCGCTTGCCGAAGTTTTAGCTCACATGGAGATGAATGGGGTAGCTCTCGACCTTGATTTCCTGAAGAAACTTTCGGAAAAAGCAGCGCAAGAAATCGCAGTTCTACAAAAAGAAATTTATCAAGAAGCTGGTGCAGCATTCAATCTGGACTCGCCGAAACAAATAGCAGATATTCTTTTTGTTCAGAAAAAACTCCCGGCCTTCAAAAAAACAAAAACAGGATATTCGACGGATGCAAGCGTGCTTGAAAAACTGGCGCTTTCTTATGAACTGCCGCGGAAAATTTTGGAATATCGAGAACGATCCAAGCTGAAATCCACTTATTTGGATGCATTGCCTGAAATGGTCAATTCCAGCACTCATTGCGTGCATACTTCTTATCATCAAACAACGACGGACACGGGACGGCTTTCGAGTTCAGAACCTAATTTGCAGAATATCCCTATCAAAACAGAAACTGGAAGATTAGTGCGCAAAGCATTTATTCCCCGCGAACGGAAAAAAGAAAAAGGGAAGATTCTTTCTGCAGATTATTCTCAAATCGAACTGCGCATCCTCGCACATTTTTGCGAAGATCCGAGCTTGGTCAAAGCCTTTGCCGAAGACCGGGACATTCACAGCTTTACGGCAACGTTGCTTTACGGTGGGAAGGAACAGGATGTGACACGGGAGATGCGCAATGCCGCCAAGACGATCAATTTCAGCATTATTTACGGAAAAACAAGTTACGGTCTTTCCCAAGACCTTCATATTTCGATTCAAGAAGCGGATGCGTTTATTAAGAATTATTTTGAACGATATAGAAAAATAAAAGAATTTCTGGATTCTCAACGAGAAAAAGCCAAAAAAGAAGGTTTTTTAACAACCCTTCTCGGCAGGCGTTCTTATTTCCCCAATATTCATGCCCCGAACATACAGCTTCGTCAATACGCGGAACGGGCGGCGATCAACGCACCGCTTCAGGGATCCGCCGCAGACTTGATCAAGGTTGCCATGATCGCGATCCAAAAAAAGCTGGAAGCTGAGCAATGCGAAAGCCTGATGATCATGCAAGTTCATGACGAGCTTGTATTTGATGCTCCTGAGAAAGAAACCGAGGTGCTGTCTTCAATGGTAAAAAAAGAAATGGAACACGCCTGCAAACTTAAAGTGCCGCTTAAGGTCGATATTTCTGTGGGGGATTCATGGTACAAAAACTAGTGGTAGGAATTACGGGCGGTATCGGGACCGGGAAAAGTTCAGTCGCCCGACTCTTCAGAAAATATGGGGCCGAAGTGATCGATGCGGACCAGATCGCCCACGATGCTTTAAAGAAAGGCAGCCCTGTTTTCGACCAAATCGCAGTGCTTTTTGGTGATGCCTGGGAGAACCACGGAAAAAAACTTAACCGGGAAAAAATTGCCGAGGAAGTTTTTTCGAATCCGGAAAAACGCAAACAATTGGAAGCCCTTATCCATCCGTATGTCTATGAAAAAATTAAAGAAAACATCGAAGAGACCGTCAAAAGAACAGTGATCGTGGAAGTCCCGCTCCTTTTTGAAGCCGGTTTCCAAAAACTCTGCGACAAGGTCTTGACCGTAAAATGTAATCGCACGGTCAAACAAAAGAGATTTAAAGGTAAACGATTCTCTGCGGAAGAGATCCGGACAAGGGAAAATGCCCAAATGCCGGAATCTCTAAAAATCCAAAAGGCCGATTTCATTATTGATAATTCAGGGTCCATTTCTCAAACTACAAGGCAGGTCGAACAGCTGTGGCATAAGTTCGAATCCCTTTCAAAAGGAGCAACAAAACAATGACAAGAGACACAAGAGAACCAAGAGAAAGAAACCATATGCATCGCAGACCTCCTGCGGATCATGCAAGCCGTCCTCCTCGTATGGCACCGGAAGATACGGCGGCCAACGGAGAGGCTTTGGAAAAAGCCATCGAGCAACAGAAGTCCGGGGAAAAGCCGCTGGATGTCGCCAGTCTTAAGAAAATTAAAATCAGCGAGCTTCAAAAAATGGCTCACAAATTCAAAATAGAAAATGTGGCCGGTCTTAAAAGACAAGACCTGATCTTTAAAATTCTCCAAGGGCAGGCGCAGCAATCCGGGCTGATGTTCGGAGAAGGTGTGCTTGAAATCCTCGAAGACGGTTTCGGTTTTCTTCGATCACCAAATTATAACTATCTTCCTTCGCCGGATGATATCTATGTCAGTCCGAGCCAGATCCGAAGGTTCAATTTAAGAACCGGCGATGTAGTGAGCGGGCTTATCCGTCCTCCCAAAGAAGGTGAAAGGTACTTTGCCCTGCTCAAAGTCGAACTTATCAATTTTGAGGATCCAGACAGTTCAAAAGATAAAATTGCTTTTGATAACCTCACGCCGCTTTATCCGAACAGGCGCATCATGTTGGAGACGACGCCTGAAGAGGTTTCCATGCGCGTAATGGATCTTTTGACTCCGATTGGGTTAGGGCAGCGCGGCTTGATTGTGGCGCCTCCCTATAGCGGCAAAACAATCCTTTTGCAAAAACTCGCGAACAGCCTTACCACCAATCACCCGGATGCCTATCTGATCGTTCTTTTGATCGATGAGCGCCCTGAAGAAGTGACGGACATGCAGCGTTCCGTAAAAGGGGAGGTGATCGCTTCTACCTTCGACGAACCTGCGGATCGGCACGTACAGGTTGCCGAGATTGTGCTCGAAAAAGCCAAGCGACTCGTTGAACACAAGCGTGATGTTGTCATCTTACTTGACAGTATTACGCGTCTTGCGCGAGCTTACAATACGGTAGCCCCGCATTCCGGCAAGATCCTTTCGGGAGGCGTGGATTCCAACGCATTGCACAAACCGAAAAGATTTTTCGGCTCTGCTCGTAACGTAGAAGAGGGCGGCAGCATCACGATTATCGCGACGGCGCTTGTGGATACGGGTTCCCGAATGGACGAAGTCATCTTTGAAGAGTTCAAAGGCACGGGCAATATGGAACTCCAGCTTGACCGTAATCTCTTTCAAAGGAGGATCTATCCGTCCATTGACGTCAAGAAATCGAATACGAGGAAAGAAGATCTTCTTATGCCGGCGGAGGAATTAAATCGTGTGTGGATCTTAAGAAAAGTTTTGAACGAACTGAACCCTTCCGAGGCGATGGAGCTTTTGGTAGACCGTCTTCGGAAGACAAAAAGCAACGCTGAATTTTTACTCAGCATGAACAAAGTGGAGAAATAAAATGAAAAAAGAAATTCATCCCAAATACGGACCTTCAACCATTCAATGCGCCTGTGGCAACGTGATCGAAACTCGGAGCGTGATGCCGCGGATCCAGGTGGATATTTGTTCCACATGCCACCCTTTTTTTACCGGCAAAATGAAACTTTTAGACACCGCCGGACGCATTGATCGTTTCAAGAAAAAATTCGACGGACGAGTCGCGGTTAATAAAAAATCAACCAAAGTGATGCCCAAGATGCCGGTCAAGCTCAAATTTTCGGATGAGGTCAGAAAAGAAAAGCTGCAAGCTCTTAAAGAGAAGGTCAAAGCAGCCGGGAAATGAGAATCCGAGGAAGGCTTGAAAAAACCGAGGCAAGGTTCAAGGAACTGGAGTCTTTGCTGGCCGAACCGCAGACCGTTCGGGACCGGAATTTATTCCAAAAACTGAGCAAGGAAATGTCGCAGATCCGGCCGATTATCGAGGTTTTTTTTCAATACAGGAGAACCGAAAAAGAGGTCGAAGACCTGAAGCATAGTTTGAGCGAAAACCATGGCGATCCGGCCATGAAAGGGCTCATTGAAGAAGAAATCAAGAGTCTGGAAGCGGATCAGACAAAGCGGGAACTTCAGCTCGAAGACCTTTTTTTACGTGACATGGAACCCAATGCTGCGCGTGATGTCATTATAGAAATCCGTGCGGGCACAGGAGGCGAAGAGGCGGCGCTTTTTGCGTCTGACCTTTTTCGCATGTATAGCATGTATGCGGCAGGACACGGTCTTCGAATCGAGGTGATGGACTCCAACCCGACCGGGATCGGCGGATTTAAAGAAATGATCTTTGGCGTGAGCGGAGCGCATGCTTATAGCTGTTTTAAATATGAAAGCGGAATTCATCGTGTTCAGCGAGTACCGAGGACCGAAGCGAGCGGACGCATTCATACTTCTGCGGTGACAGTTGCGGTATTGCCTGAAGCCGCGGAAGAAGAAATCGAGATTGTGCCGACGGACCTTAAGATCGATGTCTATCGTGCTTCGGGAGCTGGCGGGCAACATGTAAACAAGACCGAATCCGCAGTGCGCATTACCCATATTCCCACAGGATTTGTGGTGGCGTGTCAGGATGAACGTTCTCAGCACAAAAATAAGTTGAAGGCAATGCGTATTTTGCGCGCGCGCATTTTTGAAGCGCGAGAACAGCAACATATGGCTGAAACTGCGAAAAACCGGAAAGAACAAGTCGGCACGGGGGATCGCTCTGGCAAGATACGGACGTATAATTATCCGGATAATCGCGTCACGGACCATCGTATCGGTCTTACCCTTTATAGTTTAGGGCAAATTCTGGACGGACATCTGGAGACGCTGGTCCAGGCGCTTGCCGAAGACGAAAAAGTCCGGGTGTTGACCACTTTATGATTCTTGAAAAAGGTATCGGAAATACAATACATGAACTGATCCTCTTCGGACGAGAAGAGCTCCGGCAGGCCGGTATCGAGGAAGCCCAGCAGGAATGCGACCGGATTTTGATGAAATTTTTGGGTTGTTCACGGACAGAGATTTATTTGAAGAAACATAAATTGATGAAGACGGAAGTAAAAGAAAATTTTTTAACGGTCCTTGAAAAACGGAAAAGGCGCATTCCTCTCGGCTATCTTTTGCAGGAAGCGGACTTTTGGAAAGAAACATTATACGTGAATGAAAATTGCCTTATTCCACGGCCGGAAACGGAAATTCTTGTTGAAAATGTTTTGCAGGTGATCAGGGGGTCGAAAAAAGAACGCTTTTCATTTTTGGATCTTGGCGCAGGCTCCGGAGCTATTGCGGTCGCGATTATGAATGCCTTTGAAGCAGTTTACGGGACGCTTTCGGATATTTCCGAAGAGGCACTGAAAGTTGCTACGAAAAATCTAAAAAAATATTCATTAACAAGCCGGGCCAAGGTGGTGCAAGGCGACCTTTTCGAGCCATTTTCCAACGATGAAAAGTGGGATTTAATCGTTTCCAACCCACCCTATCTGACTTCCTGGGATATGAAAAAACTTCAACCAGAACTAACTTTTGAACCCAAAGAGGCATTGGACGGTGGCATAGACGGCCTTGATTTTTATCAGAAGATAGTTTCTGAGGCTAAAGGGCATCTTGTGCCGGGCGGGACAGTCGCGGTTGAAGTGGGGCAAGGACAGGCGGATATAGTTTCAAAGTGGTTTCGGGAATCAGGTTATGATAATATTCAGCTTTTCAAAGACTATTTGCAGGTCCAGAGAGTTATTATGGCCCAAAGGAATTCTTAGAGCTTTGTATGGACAAGATCATTATCGAAGGCGGGGTAAAACTTAAGGGAGAAGTCGATATCTCAGGGTCAAAGAATGCCGTTTTGCCGATTATGGCAGCGGCACTTTTGACCGAAGAGGAATCCATTATTGAGAATGTTCCATCGCTTTGGGACGTTCATACCATGGTGAAGTTGTTGCGTTCTTTGGGCGCCAAGGCCATCCTGGAAGAAGGCATTTTAAAGATCAAACCAGGGAATCATTTAAAACCTCTTGCACCCTATAGATTAGTCAAAACTATGCGAGCATCTGTCTGTGTTTTGGGGCCGCTTTTGGCACGTCTGGGAGAGGCGGAAGTGTCGCTTCCTGGCGGTTGCGCCATCGGTCCCAGGCCTATCGATTTGCATCTAAAAGGTCTGGAGGCATTGAATGCGGATATCAATATTCAACACGGATACGTCAAGATTAAAACAAAAAAAAAGTTACGCGGTTCTGAAATTTATCTAGGCGGGGCCTATGGTTCCTCGGTTTTGGCGACAGATAATGTTATGATGGCGGCCACTCTTTCACATGGGAAAACAGTGATCGAAAATGCGGCTTGCGAACCCGAGGTGGTGGATCTTGCAAGGTTTTTAAAAAAAATGGGCGCGAAGATTGAGGGAGAAGGGTCCCCTCGTATCGAGATCGAAGGTGTCCGGAAGTTACGTGGCGTGAATTATCGCGTCATTCCAGACAGGATCGAGGCTGGGACATTTATGTTTGCCGCAGCGATTACGGGAGGTGATATTCTGATCCGCAGAATGGAACCGGGACATTTGAACGCGGTCATCGATAAGTTGCATCAGGCGGGTGTGCGAATTGATAAGTTCAAAAATACAGTACATGTAAGAAAAAACGGAAGGCTCAAACCCATCGATATTACGACGCTTCCTTATCCGGCATTTCCGACAGATTTGCAGGCGCAGGCCATGGCACTAATGAGCGTTACGCCTGGGATCAGCATTGTGACGGAAAAAATTTATCCGAACCGGTTCATGCACGTTCCGGAACTCGGCCGTATGGGAGCTAAGATTATTTTAGAAGGGCCGAGTGCGATCGTACACGGTGTTAAAAAGTTGAGCGGAGCGCCGGTCATGGCATCCGATCTTAGGGCCAGCGCAGCGTTGGTGCTCGCCGGTCTTGTCGCCGAAGGCGCGACGGAAGTCCAGCGTGTTTATCATCTGGACCGGGGTTATGAAAACCTCGAGCAAAAACTCACATCTCTTGGGGCAAAGATCCGAAGGGAAAAAGAGTGACAGTAGACATAGTGAATCATGAGATTCTAAAGGAGGCAATGTGGCAGTCAGAATCCGAATGAAACGTTTTGGAAGTAAAAACCGCCCTCAGTGGCGTATTGTGGTGAGCGATACCAAGATGCCGCGCGATGGCCGCTTTATCGAGGAGATCGGGTATTACGACGCTCTCCCCAAAGAAGATATTTTTGTTGTGAAGCAAGAACGACTCGATTATTGGGTTAAGCAGGGCGCTCAGATGAGCGTGGCCTTGAAAAGCCTTGTGCGCCGTCAAAAGAAAAAACAAAAAAAGAGCGCCTAACCCTTTTAAAAGGTCGGGAAAGCCTTCATGAAGATTACGGTCGATGTTGTAACGCTTTTCCCGGTTTTTTTTGAAAGCCCGCTTCAAGAGTCGCTTTTAAAAAAAGCGCAGGACAAAGGACTTGTAGCATTCAATATCCACGATTTGCGCCAATGGACTCACGATCGACATAAAACGGCTGATGACAAACCGTTCGGCGGGGGAGCAGGCATGGTGATGAAACCGGAGCCGATTTTTGAATGTGTCGAAGAAATCGGAAAAGATGCCTGGGTGGTGCTTCTGGATCCGCAAGGCGAGCCCATGAGCCAGAAATTGGCGCAGAAGCTGGCGAAAAAAAAGCATTTGGTGCTGATTGCCGGTCATTATGAAGGGGTGGATCAACGGGTGAAAGACCACCTGATCGACCAAGAAATTTCCGTTGGCGATTTCATTACGATGGGAGGCGAAGCGCCGGCGTTATGCTTGATCGAAGCTGTTACACGGCTCATCCCTGGAGTTTTGGGAAATGAGGACTCGGTTCAGCATGAAAGTTTTCAAACAGGCATTTTGGAGTACCCGCACTATACAAGGCCGAGGGAATATCGCGGTTGGAAAGTTCCGGATGTCTTGGTTTCCGGAAATCATAAAGAAGTGGATCTTTGGCGCCGTAAGGCGGCCGAACAGGTGACGCGTCAAAAACGACCGGACCTTTTGAAATCATCGTTAAGGAGAAAAAAATGAGCAAAATGGACATTGTTGAAAAGGAATTTGCATCCAAAAAAACAGCGGCATTTCGTGTCGGGGACACTTTAAAAGTACATGTTCGCGTGAAAGAAGGGGACAAAACGCGAACCCAGCTTTTTGAAGGCACCTGTATTCGAAAAAAAGGAACTGGCGCCAGAGCCAGTTTCACGGTTCTTAAAGAAAGCTACGGCGACAAGGTCGAGAAGGTATTCCCCCTTTATTCGCCGAATGTGGAAAAGATTGTGGTGAGCCATAAAGGAAAAGTTCGCCGGGCAAAACTTTATTATCTGAAACAAAAATAATTTTTTCGGAACCAAGGCGATGGAAACTTCTCTCAAGGAGACTCGCAAGGCATTGCTCCTTCAAGAATTGCAGGAGTTCGATCGCTCGCAAACGACAAAACTTAACGGATGGATGGCCGGCGTGGATGAAGCCGGCCGCGGGCCTTTAGCGGGTCCTGTGGTCGCTTCCGCCGTGATCCTTTTTCAACCCGAAGTCCTTCTTGGCGTCAACGATTCCAAAAAACTCAGCTCCTCCCAGCGGGAAAAGCTTTACAGTATCATTGCCCGTTCCGCGCTTGTAGGAATCGGTATGGTGGATGAAAGGCAAATCGATGAACTGAATATCTATGAAGCGACGCGCCTTGCCATGAAAAAAGCGGTCTTGAATTTGACGCATACCCCCGCACTTCTCTTAATAGACGGTCCTATGCGTCTTGATCTTTCCATCGAGCAAAAAGGTCTTATCCACGGCGATCAAAAATCCTTGAGCATTGCTGCGGCCTCGATTGTGGCAAAGGTTTTCCGGGATTATTGGATGCACCGGCTTCATGAGCTTTATCCAGCCTATTCGTTTCACCAGCATAAAGGATATGGGACAGCCGCCCACATGGCTGCTTTGCAAACCATAGGACCTTCTCCGGTCCATCGGTATAGCTTCACCCCTGTCCGCGAATGTTTAAAAACGGTTCCTGAAAAAGTTGCTTTATGAAGCTTTCTCCAAATCCTCGGCCGTTTCATTTATCCCTCGGAGATCGCGGCGAAACAGTCGCCTGTGATTTTTTGAGGAAAGAGGGCTATGAAATTGTTCAAAAGAACTATAAGTGCAAGTTGGGCGAGATCGATGTCGTGGCCAAACGCAGAGGGCGGATTGCCTTTGTCGAGATTAAAACAAGAACAAGTGTCCAGTTTGGCTCGCCGCAGGAAGCCGTGAATTTTAAAAAACAAGAAAAGCTCGCAAAACTCGCTGAATGGTATCTAAAAGAAAAGAAAATTACCAACAGCCCTATTGCTTTTGATGTTGTTGCGGTTCATTGGGAAGACGGGAAAAGGCCGTTGGTTCGCCTTATTAAAGATGCTTTTGAGAAAGACGATAAAGAATATTGATTATCTTTCAAGAACCGTGCAAAATAAAGCGTTTTTACTGGTGGTTTATGTTGCATAAGCTGTATTTCCTGGAGAACCAAAGAAGCATTTTAAAATGAAAAAAACAGCCCTGTTTTTGTGCCTCAGCTTTTTCTTTTTTTCAGTGTTTGCCTATGCTGAAGATAAAAAAGAAGATTTTTATAAGCCTGTTTACGAAAAGCCTTTAAAAACGTCATCCCTCAAAGATCCTGTTTCTCGGGTTCTCGCATTTCCCTTCGAATTGATCAAGTGGCCTTTGGACAAAGCACTCGTGTTTATGGAGAAGAAGCGTCTTGACCGGAAAGCCATATGGCTTTATGAAAAATCGGTAGAATATGGCGTGACTCCCCGAGTGGACTCTCTGAACTTTAACGGCATTCCTTCTTATGGAGCAGACTTTGATTTTGTGAGAATTTTTCGCCAAAAAGAAATGTATCCTGATTTGATTGCCAAGGGCTGGATCAATCATGGTCCGGCTGTTTACTTTCAAACAGGGGCGGAATTCGGGAAGCAAAGAATTGCAGATACAGGGTTTCATGTTTCAGAGTTTTTTCAATATGAAAACCGTCGAAATGAAACTTTCTACGGGATTGGTCCCTACAGCAGCCGGGGGGATAGCGCCTCTTATATCATAGAAAGAACGACTTTGGCGACTCGAGCAGGGTACGAATTTTCTCCGACGCTGGATCTTACCTCTCAATTTGGGTATGACCATGTAAATATCAAAAACAGATCCCATGGAGGAAAAGGCAATATTACCGAAGTTTTTGCCAGAGATAACATACCAGGCCTCTACGGAGATGATCTTTTAAGTTACTCCTTGAGCCTGAAGCGAGATACACGTGATAGCAAAAGTTCTGCAACGCAAGGCAGCTACCAAAAACTGATTTTTAAATATACAGACGGCGTACAAAGCTCCAAGGCGCAATACTTCACATATCAAGTCGATGCGGCAAAATATTTCCAACTTGCTTCGCCGAGGAGGGTCCTTGCCGCGCGGCTTTTTGCGGAACATAACCAAACCATCAATCGAGGCGATATGCCCTTTTACAATATGGCGAAACTGGGAGGCTCCGGAACTTTCCCATACGTTAGCCAAACATCCAGGGGTTACGTCTACGACCGTTTTTACGGCCAAAGCACGGTCCTTCTGAATCTCGAGTATCGCTATACCATCTGGCAATATCGAGAGTTCCAGCTTGACACGGTTTTTTTCGTGGATGAGGGGCAGGTCTTTGGCAATCTAGGTAAATTTAACTTTTCACACTTTCGCGAATCTTATGGCATGGGATTCAATCTGAATTATTCGAAACTTGTGTTGCTTAGTTTTGACGTGGCGCATGGCGATGAGGGAACACAATTTTATATTGAAAACAAAATCCCTTTTTAAGTTTGAAAAATGGAATATAAAGGCATGAAAAAAATAACAACAGCAACTCTCTTGATGGTTTTCGCGGTGGGAACGATTTTTTTGGGAATGACGCCCGCTGTTTTTGCAAAAGAAAACACGGCCCAATTCGAAAAAGAATGGACAGCATTTTACAAAGATATTTTCGATCAGAATTTTTACAGCGAAGGCATCAACCAGCTCGATCTAGGCCGGTGGTGGCGAAAGATCTTCCGCAAGAAGATTCCTTCGGCCAATATTAATGTTTTCGATGAAGTGCCAGACTCCAACTTTTTTACAAACCGCCACGCACGCGCGAGACTTTCTGCGGAGGCCTTGGAGAAGGGGTACCATGAAGAGGAAGGTGCCGACCTTAGTCAGCCGTTGACGGTGATTGCTGCTGAACAACAAGGTATTCACTATGGCTTTATTGTTGAGGATGCAAAAAAAGACCGGTATTTTTTAAAATTTGATTCGCAAGGGCATTTAGAGTTAAACACCGGCGCAGAAGTTATCGCCAGCCGTTTTTATTATGCCTTGGGTTATAACGTACCACAATACAACATCCTCTTTTTTAAACCGGATCAGATCAAGGTCAGCGAAGACGCAATCACTTATGACAATACGGGCTTTGTGAAAAAGCTCACACAACAGATCCTCGAAAAATACCTTTTAGCTATACCTCAATTGCCGGGAGGCACTTACCGGGCCTCGGCGAGCAAGCTTTTCAAGGCACAAGAAGCGGGGGATGTTAGCTTCTGGTCACGAAAAAAAGAAGATCCTCAAGAGGTTGTTCACCACCGAGATCGTAGAGATTTTCGCGGGCTTAGAGTTTTTTCGGCGTGGCTTAACAATGAGAATATTCGGGAAAGCAATGCTCTGTATATGAAAACAAATGAAAACGGACAAGTTGCCTTCAAACCATATCTGTTTGGGTTTGCAACAGCGTTAGGTGCAGCGATGGGAGGGGACAAGCCTCCCATGCTTGGGTATGAATACCTGGCAGATTATGGAGAGGCCTTTAAATCTTTTTTAGCGCTTGGATTTCGAGAGAAACCATGGCAAAAGAAATGGCGGGAAGCGAGTGAAAAAAATAGCCCTCTTTCTTCCGTCGGCTATTTTTCAAGCGAACATTTTGATCCCGCCCGATATAAAACACTATTGCCGTATGAGGCATTCCGTTTGGTAACGAGCGCAGATGGTTTTTGGGCCGCGAAGAACGTTATGGCTTTTTCGGATGAAGATATTCGGACCATGGTCAAGGCCGGGCAATATAGCGATTCCGCCGCTGCGGATTCTGTCACCCAAACACTAATTGAGCGTCGCGACAAGATCGGTCGATATTGGTTTTTGCAAGCTAACCCGCTGGATGGTTTCGCTTTTTCGGATGGGAAACTATCTTTTAAAGACCTGGCGATCGATTATAAATTTATACCCAAAGAAGGAACTATATACCATGTGGAGGTTGTTTCCTCAGGAAAGAAACCCCGCAGAATTGCCGAATTGAAAATATCCGAGCCCATCCTTTCCATTCAACCGGAGTGGTTTCAAAACGACAAGGACATTAACCTCATCATTCGGGTCGCAAGGCCGTCTGCGAAAGAACTTGGCTTCTCGGTTTCTATTTCCTTGAATACTGTCGGCATCCAAGGGATTCGTCACCAGGATTGATCAAACCAAGTAGCCGTTTCTGTTTTTTACTTCCAAGAAATCATTCCATGCTCAGGCAGGCTAGAACCGCAGAGGCTGTTTCAAAGGTATCGTAAAGGAAAAGACGCTTCCTTTTTTGTATTCAGAGTTTACAGCAATGGCGCCATGATGCTGATCAATGATTTTTTTTGAAATGGCAAGCCCAAGGCCCGTACCGCCAGGCGCTATAAGTTTCGCACCCTCGAGTTGTCCAAATTTCCTGAATAGTTTAGGAATATCCTTTTGCTGGATACCGATGCCGGTATCCAGCACCGAGACCTTGACGCCCTTGGGATCCAGAGAGGATTTGATTTTGATACCGCCCTCCAGGGTAAACTTTATGGCGTTCTGGAAAAAATTTGTTAGCACTTGAATGATTTTATCCCGATCGACCATAATCTCCGGGAGATCGTTTTCCAGCTCAAGCTCCAGAGTCAGATTCTTGTTTTCCGCTAGAGGTCGCATAGCGCTTGCAGCTTCTCGAACAATTTTGTTCAAGTCGCATTTTTTGAATTGAAATTCAATAACACCTGCTTCAAGTTTATGGAAAGCAAGCACATCATTGATTAAACGGACCAGCCGCTCAACGCAGCGTTTTGAAATATTAAGAACTTCCTTTTGCTCTTCATTGAGATCCCCTGTCAATCCCTCCAAAACAATACTGATGCCTTCTTTAATGGAATGGATCGGGGTGCGAAGTTCATGAGAAACCATCTGGATGAGTTCTGCCTTTATTTCCACGGATTCCTGGTATTTGCGCTCCGTGATATCTTTTGCAAAGCAATAAAATCCTGAAAAGCCCTGATCTTTTCCCAAAGTTCGGACCAGCACAACATATTGATGAAAAATAGCACCGTCTTTTCGAAATACTTTTACTTCTGCTTCCGATTTGCCCCTTTCTTTCATCTCCGTGACAGCCGTTTTCGCCTTTTCATGATCCTCGGGACAAACCATTTCCAAAGGGTTGTGACCCACAAGCTCCTGAGGATTTTCATAACCCAGCATAGCGGCGTAGGCTTTATTGACATTTAAAAATCTTAAATTGAAATCAAGCTGAGCGATCCCGTCAAGGGCGTTTTCCATGGCCATGGAAAGCTCCTGCAAACGATGTTCAGCCTGGATCTGGTCGGTGATATCTTCCGAAATGCCCAGCAGATAAGCTGGGTTGCCGTGAGAATCCATGACCGGAATTTTCTTTGTGTGAAGGATGCGGGTTCCTTTTGGAGTCACGATGGGTTCTTCAGGGATGTCCACAAGAGACTTACCCGCAAGAGCCTCTCTGTCTTTCAAAGTAAAAAAATCAGCCTGTTCTTTCAGAAAAAAAGAGTAATCATTTTTCCCGATAAATTCATCCTGCCTATGACCCAGAAGCTCGGCGCCCGCGCGGTTAAAACGAATAAATCGAAGCTCTTTTGCTTCCTTGATGAAAAGCATGATAGGAATGTTCTCAATAATAGAGTCAAGAAAGACATTTGCGTCTTTTAAATCCCTTTCAGCACGAAGGCGCTCCTCAATCTGCTTACGGAGCTCTTCATTGGAGAGAGTGAGCTGGCTTGCTTTTTGTTGAAGTTCCGCTGTTCTTTCGGCAACGTTGATTTCAAGCGCTTGGTTGCTGGTCGTGAGCTTGGTGAAGGATCCCTCGAGATTTTTGATTGTGGGCAAAACCACCAATAACCCGACAAGTCCGAGGCAAACCAGATTTGCAATGAACAAAACAATGCCTATGCGATGGATCGATACAAGTTTTTTGTTGTTTGCTTCTTGGAATTTTACAATCTTCGTGCGCAAGAACTGTAAAAGATTGTCATTCTTGGACAGGAACTTTAAAAGATGGGGATTGCTGGAGCTAAGACGCACAGGGGAACCTATCAGGAACTTTTTGACGGCGGAAATATAATCGCTGATTTGGTCATTCAAAAGAACCGGAGGATCAGAATAAATTTTCCGGAGAGCAGGGACCAGTTCTCTAGGGAAGTTTGTTCTCTCCGCGATAATATCATTCGAAGTGGTTGCAAAAAAAAGAGTTCTCTTTAACCCTTCGTGAACCTCTGCCCTAAGGGCTTTTCGCTCGGCAAGATCGTTGGATTGGGCATAGCTCGCTGCAAGGAAAGCTGTTTTTTGGAGGATCGTATATTGGTTCTCCATAAAACTGATGAGCGCGGAACTTTTGGAGGCATGGCCGATCTGGTCGTGCAGGATCATGAAATTCGCGATTGAAAAAACTCCAAGAAAAAAGAAAGCTAAGAAAAACTTGAGGTTTGTTTGAAATAAGATCGGATCTTTTTTTTGTTTCATAAGGGGTGCGTTTTTCAGTCCAGCCATCTTCAGGCGGGTCTTCCTAGAAAGAATCCCTGACCGTATTTAACGCCGATTTCTTTTAGCCGTTGCAGATCTTCCTCAGACTCGATCCCCTCGGCAATAACTTCCGAGTTCAAATCCTCTGCGATCTTCAGAACGCGGCGCATAGAACGCTCCACCTGTGGGTTTTTGGATATCCCAATAACGTATTTCTTATCAAGTTTAACGACATCCGGCTCTAAAAGTATAAGACTTTCAAGGCATGTATTGCCAAATCCCACGTCATCTACAGCGATCTGAATCCCATAATTCTTAAAAGTTTCAACGGGGCCAATCAGATGAGAAGGTTCGCCGAGGATTTGCTGCTCACTAATTTCCAGGCAATAGTTTTGAGCGGGGCAGTTTACAGAGAGTTTTTCAATGAGCTCCTCAACCTGGAGGTCAATGATGGTCGCTGGAAATAGATTGATATGGCGGTGCATTTGAGCCGGAAGTTCCGATGAAGCAGTGACGCAGGAACGGAAGCAATGACGGTCCACAAGCGTAAGGATGTTGTTTTCCATGGCGACTCGGAAAAAAACATCCGGCATACAGACAGCGCCATTTTGAAGGCGGGACAAAAACTCATAGCCGATCACTGCTTGGTCCTCGAGGCGCACAATCGGTTGTTTGAGCGCGAAAAAATCATTTCCCTTGCGTAAAATTTCCGGCAAAGGGGATGGGGAGGTGGTAGGTACCCTTTCTTTAGGTCTCTCGAGTTCATTGTAGGAAATACAATTTTTTCCATTTGCTTTACTTCGTCTTAAAAGGGGATCGGCAATCGCCAGCAATTCGTCAACCGAAGTGATTTGCTCAGGGACTGGAGTGACACCGATGCTCGCGGTGACGCGGAACGTCTCCTTTTCCCCGAGAGAAATCGTAGTGTGGGAGATAGCTGATTTCAGCCTTTCGGCAAGTTGAAGGCCTTCATTCAATTCGGTTTTTGGAAGAATAAGGATAAATTCATCACCGCCGACTCTTGCAATATGATCAGAAAGCCGGACAGCATCCCTTATCTGCTTGGAAGTTTCTTTAAGAAGAATATCTCCCACCGGATGCCCAAGAGAATCATTGATTTTTTTAAAATTATCGATGTCAATAACAAGGGCCATCATGTCCCAGCCCTCGCGGATCATAAGCTGGATTTCACGATTTAACGCCTGTTGTAACCCACTCCGATTGTAAAGTTCGGTCAAAGGATCTAAGGCAGCCATCTTTTCAAGGCGGAGATTGGTTTCGCGAAGCCTTCCGGTGACGGATGCGAGCTTTTCCTTAATACGATGCCGGTCAATGGCGTGATGAATAATTCTCAGCAACAGTTTGGAGTTAAAGTCGTTTTTGACAACATAATCATCAGCTCCCTTGCGGACAGCATCGATTGCCAATGCGTCATTATCAAGCCCTGTCATGATGACAATCGGGGTATGTCTAGCTTGCGCGTGAACCTTAATAAAAGTCTGTATGCCGCTTGAATCCGGGAGCACTAGATCAAGCAAGATCAAGTCCCATGAGTTTTCTTGTAACAAGTCAAGGGCCTGTTGCAGGTCGAGCGCGCAAGTAATTTGAAGAGGCGGGTTCTTTTCTCTGGTGAGGCGTATCTTAAGTATGCTGGCGAACTCGGGATCATCTTCCACAAGCAAAAGCTTCAGACTGGGTTGTATGAATTTTTCGCCGTTCATTTATTGCCCCGATTTTCTGTGAACCAATAAGCTTTAAGATGCTATGGTTTGAAGCAAGATTATTTCACTAAAGCCTCCGGAAAAATTTTTTTAATATTTTCAAGAAGTTCATTGAATTCATAAGGTTTTGTGAGATAAGCATCCGCGCCGATGACTTTTCCAAGAATTTTATCCACCATGGAATCCTTGCCCGTCAGCATGATGATAGGAATTTTTGCGATCTGCTCGTCATAATTTTCCCGGATCTTTTTGCAAACCTCTTCGCCCGGGAGCTTCGGAATCATCAGGTCAAGGATGACAAGATCAGGGATGCTTTCTGTCGCTTCCTTGAGGCCGGTCGCCCCATCAAAAGCCGTTAAGACTTCAAAGCCCAAATTTTTAAGACGAAAAGACAAAAATTTGCTGGCGCTGTATTCATCCTCAATAATAAGGATCTTTTTTTTGCGGGATAGACGAACTTGTTCCATGTTAATTGATTCTGATGTTTTTAATGCTGAGCTGCGGTTTTTTGTGCTAGTCGTCATACGAACACCCCTTATAAAAATCTGTGGGAAATCCAGTTCGTATCTACTTGTTCTAAAAAAGAAACATTTTTTAAAAAACACTTTCTTCACTTCTAAAAAAAGTATAGCCTCATTTTATGGAAAAGGCAAATGAAGGCGCTATTTTGAGATAAAAAAAATACTCTTTTGATGAGAAAAGCATATTAAAATTCTATTTTGCTATTCCATTATTTGATTTTAAAAATCTTTGTTTTAGGGGTTCTTCAAAAAATAGACACAACACAATTCTTCAAGCGGGCATTCCCCAGTAGTATCCTTGGCCGTATTGCACACCGAGTTCTTTTAGAGCTTCAAGATCCTCCCGATTTTCAATGCCTTCGGCGATAATCTTGGTATCAAGGCTGCCCACAACATGCAAAAGCCGCCGCAAAACCTCTCGTCGGCCTTTATCATGAGCGACATCCCTGATAATGCCTTTATCTAATTTGATGACATCAGGCTGGAGAATAATGAGACTCTCAAGACAACTTCGCCCGAATCCCACATCGTCAATGGCAATACATATACCGCGTTTTTTGAATTCCGTTATTGCTGGCACAAGATAGGACGGATCTCCCAGAATCTGCTGTTCGCTAATCTCAACACAGTAGGACCCGCAAAGACTTGTGGGCGGGAATAACCGGTCAAATTGCTCGGTTTGAAGTCCTGCAAGAGTAGAAGGAAAAAGGTTTAAATGTTTCTCGTAGGCGGCCGGGACTTTATACGAAGCCGCCATCGTTGTTTCAAGACAATGATGATCGACGGCGAGAAGAATATTGCCTTCTCGGCTGAAATTTAAAAATTCTTCCGGCATTTCAAAACCGGGGATAGTCGAACGGGACAAAAACTCGTAGCCGACCGTTTTTTCTTCAGAAAGGTCCCAAATCGTTTGCTTGACCGCGTGAAAACAACGGCCTGATTTGAGCTGTTCAATAACGTTTTCAGTCTTTTCTTCCTTGCCATCCTCAAAGCTGACACGGTTCTTCCCAAGTCGCTTACTCTTTGCAAGCGCTCCATGGGTTTGCTCGAGAAGTTCCTCGATAGAAAGATTTCGTTTTGTGACATTGATAACCCCAAAACTTGCTGTGATACGTATCTCTTGACCGCTTAGGGACATAGCCGGGGTTCGGCTTATTGCAAGGCGGAGTCTTTCGCAAAATCGAGCCGCCTCTGCCGAGCGAGTGTCCGGCAGCAGGATGATAAACTCATCCCCGCCGATTCGAGATACATAATCTTCAAGGCGAATGGTATTTTTCAAAATTTTTGCGATTTCCTGAAGGACAATATCGCCTACCGCATGTCCAAAAGAATCGTTGATGGGTTTAAAGTTGTCTAGATCCAGCAAAATGACCACAAGATTCGAGCCCTCACGAGCGGAGACTTGGAGTTCCCTGGAAAGGACGCGTTGCAAACCGCGCCGGTTAAGCAATTGGGTCAAAGGATCCAGCGAAGAAAGCTGTTCGAGACGCTTGTTAAGTTCTTCGAATTGTTTTTTTTGATGATGGCGTTCAATCGCATAATTCAAAATGCGGAAAAGGACTTTTCGATCGACGTTCCCTTTCACCACATAATCCTGAGCACCTCTTTTAACGGCTTCAAGGGCTAGCGCATCATCATCCATGCCGCTCAGGATCACAAAAGGGACATCTTTGATTACGGAGGCTAATTTTTCAAAAGTTGCGATACCGTTGCTGTCCGGTAAACCGAGATCAAGAAGAATTAAATCAAATTTCTTTTCGCAGAGGATTTGCAAAGCAGACCCAAGGTTTGTCGCGACTTCCACCTCAAAGGAAGGTTGCTTTTCGGAAAGGAGATTAAGTTTTAAAAGGTTGGTATAGTCAGGGTCATCTTCCACAAGCAGCATTCTTTTGCTTGCAGGAATGGTATTTTCAGTCATGGAATAGATCCTCTATTGATAACAAAATAACCAAAATCGACGTACCCTTTAACTTATAATACTAATTATACTCCTTCCAAGTAAATCCACTCCATCAAAAAAATCGCTGTAGTTCGGATCACGAGAAAATACCCCCGATCGAATAATTTACAGTAACACGGAAAAGTTAATAACCTCAAAATTTCAAAATAAAACTCATGCGCGCAGCCCACGAAACTCATTTGTACGGATTTGATGGAGATGTGTATAATTTTATGGAGCGACACAAAAAGGTGAGCGGGATGTAGAAAAAAAGTTTAACAAGAATCAGGATAAGTAAGGTCATTTCCAATAAATTGTTCGTGTAATCAAAAAAACAACCCAATAATGTTTAAATAATCAAAAAACCTCAATAATGAGCAGGCAAAAATTAAAACATGATTTCATACAATTTATTAAAACCTAAGACAATTTGGGAAATATCTCCAGAAACGGATCTTGCCAATATCCGAGGGGGCACCTTTCCTTCAAAAATGCATTTAAGCTTGACCGAGGCCTGTAATCTAACGTGCAGACATTGTAGGCGCGGGCATCATTTTGTTCGAAAAAACGAAATGTCAAAAGAGATGCTAGATCATATTATTCATGATTTTTTCCCCTATATCTGTGCCTTGCGAATTGGCGGGAGCGATCTAGGCGAACAAATGCTTTCACCTTATTTTAATTATTTTTTAGGTCAAATTCGAAGATACCCCATCGATGTTGAACTGGTCACAAACGGGACATTCCTGTCAGAAGATAACGTTGAAGAACTCGTTTCTTCCTTGGCGATTATTTATTTGTCGCTGGAGGGAATGAACGAAAATTACGAAAAAGTCAGAGGATTTAAATGGAATCAGTGGGTCAAAAATCTTGAGCTGTTGTTAAAGAGCAGGGAGCGAAGTAAAGGACGAAGGCCTCTGGTCAATCTGTTAGTCACGACATTAAGAAGTTATCAAAGCAACTATTTTAAATTGTTGGAATTTGCCAAAGCAAAAAAAATCGATGGAATCTCTTTTAGAAATTTCCGCCCTCTTTGTTCGAAAGAAAAAAAAGAATCATTTTTATTCGACGAAGAAAAACACAATCTTTTTTATAATCAAATCAAAAAGAAAGCAATGGAATTAGGGGTGGCGGTTTCGTGCCCGCCGCCGTTTCCTGTCGGCAATATGAAACCTATCTCGTGTTACCGCAAACCGTGCGGGCAACCCTTTGAAGTCTTTGGAATCCAAAGCGGCGGTGAAGTTATTCCGTGTTGCAACAGACCGGTTGATCTGGGGGATTACAGCCCCGGATATGCTAATATCATGGCGAGTTGGACGTCCGAAGCTTTTATAAATTTAAGGAAAACTGTTAATTCAGAAAATCCGTTGCCAGTTTGCCAACATTGTGGAGTTGCAGTGAGTAACCCTTATGAGACGAGACCTGTTTTTTTGTCGTTTCAACAAAAAATCCGGAGCTTTTTTTGTCATGGGAGGGAAAAATAATAAAGAAGCGGATCAACTTTAACCTGTTTTCAATAAGGAGATTACAGGAATATTTTTAGCCCCACCACTGCTGGGCTAAACTCCTGTATCGAATTGCCTCGGCAAAACTAAACATGAAACCCAATCGGCGATTTGGGTTTTGACAGTTGCGGTTCTAACAACTCTTTGATTGCCTGAAAGACGATCTTGAATTGATGGTCATATTTTTTCTCCATTGTCTCGATTTTCTGCCGCAATTCCTTATGACTCGCCAGCATTTCCCTTAACTTCGTGAATGTCCGCATGATTTGTATATTCACTTCCACGGCTCTCTCGCTATTGAGGATGCTGGATAACATTAGGATGCCACGTTCGGTGAAAGCATAGGGGAGATGTCCATCGAGGTGTTGTCTCGAAGGTATCGCAAAATGCGATACCATAGCGTGAACCTCTTTTAAATTAAGCCGGAACATGAAATCATAGGGGAAACGTTTGATGTTCCGTTTTACTTGCTCCCTTAGCCTAATTGGTTTTACTCCGTAAAGAATCGCTAAGTCTTTATCGAGCATAATTTTCTGCCCACGAAGCAGAAATATCTTATTTTGAATGATTTCTTGTGGGATTAATTTTGCTGTCATTGTTGATGTCCTTTTCATGTTTTTTAAAAAGTGACAGTCACCAAAGGTGACAGTCACTAATTCCACCACTGCCGGTCGAGCGAGCGGTATTGGATCGCCTCGGCGATGTGCTCACTTTGGATTTGTTCAGATCCCGCTAAGTCACTGATCGTTCGGGCGATTTTAAGTATCCGAACAAGGATTTGCTCTATACAACCTACGAATATCCCGACTTTGTGCCGACCGTAATCATCAGATGGGAGGGGTTGGTAGGCATCGGGGTTTAAATAGGGGTCTTCAAGTTACCGGCGAAAGGGGAAATCCTTAGGCCTTTACAAATAAGAATTATTACTATATAGTTTCGGGCATGAAACGCTTGCTTGAAGAAAAGGATGCCTTCCACGACAAATGCCGGGAGCGCGGACTAAAGCTCACGCCTCAGCGACTGGCGATTTATGAAGCAATGCGCTACTCGAAAGAGCATCCCTCCATCGACATGGTCTATCAAAAGATCAAGAAAAAATTCCCTCGAATTTCGTTTGATACGGTTTACCGGACGCTTATTACACTCTGCGATATCGGACTTGTAAAACCTGTAGAAGGGTATGGTTACACAAGGCGTTTTGATCCCAATACGGGCCAGCATCACCATTTTCATTGTGTTAAATGCCAGAAGATCGTCGATTTTTACGATCAAACTTATGACCGATTAACGGCTCCCTCAAAAATAGCGCCGGGCTACAAAATCTTGAGCAAAAAGGTGGTGGTTGAGGGCCTTTGCCCGGATTGCAGCTAAAGAATTTTTTTTGGCTTTAGAGTAATAATAATTACGATTTAGTAAATCAGCGCAAATTCAAGGAGGTGGCCAATCGAGAAAATAAAGCGTGATAAGCGGATGCAGTAAATAATATAAAAATATGGATATCAACCCAAAAGGAGAAAACTATCATGTCAAACGATAAGTATACATCGATCGTAAAACTTGACTTCCAGTATGCGCACAGATTTATGAATTATCCAGGAGAGGCAAGCTATCTTCATGGACATTCGGGATTGCTAACGATCGAAATTGAAGGTGATTTAAATAAACATAATTATGCCTACCCAGTAAAAGAGGCGCAAAAATTAGCATGGGCAGTAGCCGACAACTTCATGCATGCAACAATTTTTCAAGAAGGCGACCCTTTGCTTGATTTAGTGTTGCAGGGTTATGAAAAAACTGGAATAAAAGGCACAACAAATAGATTTGGGACGCCTGCGAAAGCTCTCAACCACGAGCTGGTAAAATCATTTCCTGAAAGCAGAGTCGCTGTTAGCAAAGGGCCATCTACTTGCGAATGGTTCTGCACGGTATTCTATGAACTATTGAAAGACAAGTTGAATATTAAGAAAATAGAATTCCGTTCTTCTTCGTTGAACTGCGCATCAAGAACGTTTAATTAAAAAACAGTCTATAGTAAAAGACATCCACAGGGGCGGTTCTCCTTTAAATGATTGGACCAGCTTGAGCTGCCGAGAACCGTCCCTGGGTTTACGCCCATTGCCGTTAACTCCACCACTGCCGGTCGAGGGAACGATATTGAATAGCTTCTGCGATGTGGTCGGATTGGATCTGTTCGCAACCAGCTAAGTCGCTGATCGTTCGGGCGATTTTAAGAATCTTATAATAAGCGCGGGCGGAAAGGCGCAGTTCTTTCATGGCCATTTCGATCAGTTTCCGGCCTTGGACGTCCGGTGTTGCAAAACTTTTAATATCTCGAGGGGACATTTGAGAGTTAGTGTCATAAGGTTTTTGCCGGTAGCGTGCTTTTTGGATCTTACGGCAAGCACACACGCGGCTTCGGATAGATGCCGAATCCTCAGCAAAGGTTTCCTGGCTGGTCAGAGTTTGAAATGAAAGGGCAGGCACTTCGATCTGAATATCAATACGGTCCAGGATCGGCCCCGAGATCTTGGACCTGTATTTGTGGATCTGTCCCAAAGAACAGCGGCATGTTCTGTTTCTATCGCCAAGGTGCCCACACATGCACGGGTTCATGGTCGCGACCAAAAGAAAATTGGCAGGATAAGAGACCTGGTTTTTTGCGCGGGAGATAGTGATACATCCATCTTCAAGCGGACCGCGGAGGATTTCCAGAGCATCACGACGAAATTCTGGAAACTCATCGAGAAAAAGCACCCCTCCATGGGCAAGGGATATTTCGCCCGGTTTAGGCTGTGTCCCACCACCGGCAAGGGCAATAGCGGAAGATGTGTGATGAGGCGAACGGAAGGGCCGTTCGCGAATGAGGTCACATCCTTCTGGAATCGATCCTGACACACTATGGATTTTGGTAATTTCCAGAGCTTCTTCAAAATCCATGGGAGGAAGAATGCTGGGGATACGGCGAGCCAGCATGGTTTTCCCGCTGCCAGGTGGTCCTATAAAAAGTAGTTGATGATTCCCAGAAACAGCGATCTCAATGGCGCGTTTAGCGGCTAACTGACCTTTTACCTCGGAAAAATCCAGAAATCCCTGTTGCGGCGGGGTATTTTTATATGCACTGTTGCTGATAGGTTCAATCGGTTTGTTTCCGTTTAAAAATTCAACGGTTTCTTTTAAATCTTGAACAGGAAAGATCACCGTTCCCTTTGCTAGCGCGGCTTCAGCGGCATTTTTTGAAGGCAGAATGAAAGAATGGTTCTTCAGACCTGTCGTGATCACGAGGGCACCCTTCAAAGGGCGTAACGCGCCGTCCAGGGCTAATTCGCCGAGAAAGGTATAATTTGCAAGCTTCTCAGGAGAAATCACGCCATGGCAAGCAAGAATGCCGAGAGCTATGGGGAAGTCAAAAGCAGCGCCCTCCTTTTTGATATCTGCCGGAGCTAGGTTAATGGTGATTTTGTCAGCCGGGATCTGGTACCCGCTGTTTTTAATCGCCGTGCGGACCCGCTCTCTGGCCTCTTTGATGCTGGTGTCGGGCAGGCCGACCACAATGAGTTGGGGAAGGCCGTTACTAATATCGACCTCAATATCAACTGGGAAGGCATGAATCCCTAGCGCAAAAGCACTTTTAATACGTATCATGAACTATGCCCCCTTTATTTTCACAGAAACAAGCTTGCTTTTTGAAGACTCGAAACTTATAATGACTCTTTCGAACAGAGAGAAGGTTAAGTTATTTAAGTTATAATCATAATTATTATAATTTTAAATCATTAAACTATAGGTGTCAACCTCTTCTTGAAAAAAGATCTATGCTAGTGCTCAATAACCCTCCATTCCATGCCGAGAAAGCTTTTGTTGCTGTATTTTTAAGCTGGTTTGTAGCGCAGGCGCTAAAAGTCATTTTAGGCGGATCGCGGCAGAAAAAATTCGATGTTCGTTGGCTTTTTGACACGGGAGGCATGCCGAGTGCTCACTCGGCAACGGTGTCAAGCTTGGCAGCGGTGATCGGGCTTTATTATGGTTTTAACACAATCCCGTTTCTCATTGGATTGATTTTATGTTTGATCACCATGTTTGATGCCGCGGGCGTTAGGCGTCACTTTGGAAGGCAGGCCAAAATCCTGAATGAAATCATCGATGAATTTTATGTTAAGGGGGCCGTGCCTGAAAAACGCCTCAAAGAACTTCTTGGGCACACGCCGGTCGAAGTTCTTTTGGGCGCGCTTCTCGGGATTTTTATAGCATGGATTTTATGCAGATAAAAATAAGAAAACAAATCCTGCCCTGTTTTTTAATGCTGGCCTTCATTTTAACGCCTGCGTTTTGTTTTGCCGTTGAAAAAGCCAGCATGAAAGATACTACAAATAAAAAATCCGTCTCTCTTTCCCAAAAAGAAAATTTTCCTCCCGAAGATTTTAAAAAAGACAAAAAAGATTTTTTTCCTTCGGGTAATTTTGTTGCGGATTCAAAAAAATCCGAATCAAGCGCAATAGCTTCCGTAACTGTGGGACCTAAGGAAAATGATGCTTCTAAAAAGGTGAATATAAAAGAAACAGAAAAAAGGTCAGTCGAAACAAAAAAGGAGGTTTCTGTCATAGACACTAAAACAGCCTCTCAAAAAGCAGAGCCGGCCGTTAAAGCGGAAACGGCTTCAATAAGTGCCGGTTCGTTGCCGGAAGAAATGGAAAAGCACTGGGCCGCCTTATTCTCTAAAGAAGGCAATGAGGGGAGCATCATTTATACAGTGAAACCCGGAGACAATCTTTATGTTCTTGCGCTCAAGAACCATACGACCGTAGATCTGATTAAGAAAATCAACGGGCTTACGAGTGACACGATTTATCCACAAATGAAATTAAAAATTCAAACGGCCCCATTTTCCATTTATGTGACAAAAACCAAAAATACACTCACGCTTTTTACAAATGGCGAAGCGATAAAAGAATATTCCGTAGCGACCGGAAAGAATGGCAGTACCCCTGTAGGGACGTTTAAGATCACGACAAAACTTATGAATCCAACCTGGTTTAAAACAGGCGCGATCCTGCCCCCCGAGAGCCCTGAGAATGCCCTAGGAACACGCTGGCTGGGTTTTGACAAGCCAGCCTATGGGATCCATGGAACGATTGATCCCCAGAGTATTGGTAAGCAAGCTTCCGAAGGTTGTATCCGGATGCTTAATGAACAAGTCGAAGAACTGTATAGCATGGTGCCCGTTGGCACCCAAGTCACGATTCAGGAGTAGAAAGAACTTCTCTATGCCATCAAAACTAAAAAAAAAGAAAATTAAAACAGAATCTGTCGTTGAACCGATCTCTACCAAAAAAGTTCAGCTGGGGACGCGGGATATTTTTAATGCTTGTCTTCCATTTGAGAGGGCCGTGGTTGAAATGGAAAAAAAGATCAATGAATTAAGAAAAATGAGCCACGACGGGATCGATCTTTCCGGCGAAATCAATAGCGCGGAGAAAAAACTGGAAAAAGCGATCAAAGATATTTTTGACAATCTTACACCGTGGCAGCGCGTTCAAGTGGCCCGTCATCCCCTTCGTCCCTACACGCTTGATTACGTGAATTATTTAACGACCGATTTTCTTGAGCTTCATGGAGACAGACGTTTTAGCGATGACCATGCGATCGTTACCGGCATTGCAAAATGGGAAGGCAAAAAGCCGATTTGCATTATCGGTCATCAAAAAGGCCGTGATACAAAAGAGAATCTTATGCGAAGTTTTGGAAGTGCGCATCCGGAAGGCTACAGGAAAGCCATGCGCGTTATGGAGCTTGCGGAAAAGCACAACCTTCCTATTCTCTGTTTCATTGATACGCCGGGCGCCTATCCGGGGATCGGGGCCGAAGAACGTGGCCAGGCCGAAGCCATTGCTTACAATCTCAGAGAGATGAGCGATCTTAAAGTGCCGATCATCTGCGTGGTGATCGGCGAAGGTGGCAGCGGTGGCGCTTTGGGGATCGGGGTAGGGGACAAGATCCTCGTGATGCAAAACGCTTATTATTCCGTGATTTCACCGGAAGGATGTGCGGCGATTCTCTGGAAAGAACCGACGCGTGCGCCGGATGCCGCCACCGCACTTAAGCTCACGGCTGAAGATCTGCTCAGTTTGGGTGTGATCGACGGGATTATTCCAGAACCGCTCGGAGGGGCACACCGTGATTTTTCAGTAACCGCAGAAAATGTTCGGAAAGCCATCAATGATGCCTTGGAAGCACTCGGCAGCATCCCCAAGAAAGATCTGATAGAGTTGCGGTATCAGAAATTCCGAAAAATGGGTGTTTTTTCGGATAAATAATTTTTTTCACCCTTCGTCGATGCGAAGCTTTCATGATTACGAAATACGCTTTTCAGCCTTCAGAAATTCCCTTTTAAGATTTATCAAACGCTCTAACCGTTTTTTTTCTCGGACAACCCGCCTCAAAGTCTTTTCCGGTACTTCCAACAGGGCCACTTCACTAACGCGTTTGATATGACTAGGGAAAAGGTGGACAAGCTCGCAAGTCGAAACGCCGCGATGGTATTTCAAGTCAATCAGCTGCTCATAAAGTGTCATTTTATTATCTCCAGATTCTTCTGAAAATCGATCCCAGTCAACCTGTTTCTGCTGAGATTATCGTCTTTTTAAGATAATCCCTAAAAATAAATAGCGGCATTATATCTATATATAGCATGTTTATACATACAAACGCACTATTACTTGTGTAACATTAAAATTATTTTAAAAAATAGTTGACTTCATTTTTAATTTTTATAGATTGTAATGTATAAAATGTAATTTACATTTTATAAAATATGAGATTAATAATAATGATGCTGACAATGACAGGATATTTAATCGCTGGCGGACACATCCCCCAAGCGAATGCCTTTTGGGGAAAGTCAGAATCTGAAATGAAAAAGGCAAGGCGCTACTACCAATCCCACGAATACTATAAAGCACGGTCGGCAGTTCAAGAGATCCTCAACAAAAATCCCGGAGACGATGAAGCTCAAAAATTCATGGCGGATATCTTAGACAAAGAGATTGAACGTCAAAAAAAGCAGGTCTTACCCCAGGCCATCGAAGAAATGAATCATGGCGAAAAATTTGATGAAGTCAAATCATGGCTGGAAAGGAGCCGCACTCTTTTTGCAGCCAATCAGTATGATTTGGCCCTGTTTGCCGCAGAAAAGGTTTTTCTTTATGACCCCTCCAACAATGAATCGTCGGAGCTTATCGACAAGATCAAGGCGAAGGCGCTGAAGGAGGGCAAAGCCGACACACTTTTCATCCATAAAATGTATAAAGAAGAAATCGCGGAGCGCTTAAGCCGCTATAGGAACGATGCGGAAGATCTTTTTGTCCGAGGGCAATTAGGGCAGGCGAGGTTTACGGCCGAAAAGGTTCTTCTCTTGGAACCGGAAGATCCGCAAGCGTTGGCGCTTTACCAAAAGATCATGGCACAAGAAGAAAAAATGAGGGGTGCATCGCTATGAAACGCGAAAAACTCTACAAAATCGGTGAGGTGATGCAGTACACCAATCTTTCCAGACAGACACTGCACAATTATACCGTCGCGGGTCTTATCCACGAGGCTAGGCGAACGATATCGGGACACCGACTTTATGATGAAACAGCATTTGATCGTTTGGAGCAAATCAAGATCTTACAGTCTAAGAATTATACTTTAATTCAAATCAAAAAAATCCTGGAACAGCAGGAGACCCCCAAATGAACGATGATTTACTTATATTAACTCAAAAGGAGACCCCCCATGCACGAAGATGAAGTCAAGATGTGGAAGAAATATAAAAGAGTCAAAAGCCTTGCCTTACGTGAAGAAATCGTAAAGAAGTATTTGTATTTGGTGAAATATGTAGCCGGGCGCGTTGCGATCGGCCTGCCGCCCAATGTCGAGTTCAATGACCTTGTCAGCTACGGCATTCTTGGGCTTTTTGATGCGATTAACAAATATGATGTGTCTCAAGGGAACAAGTTCGAAACCTATGCCGTTTCACGCATCCGGGGATCGATCATGGATGAGCTTCGTAAACTGGATTGGGCACCAAGGCTTTTGCGCAAACGCGCCAGGGAGATCGATAGAAAATGTAAGGAGCTTGAAGAAAAAAATGGGCGTTTGGCCACTGAAGATGAGCTTGCCAAAGCCCTGAAAATCTCAACAGACGACCTCAACTCCATCTATAGCGATCTTAATTCCACGACTTTTTTGTCGCTCGATGAGGTCTGGCAAAATGATGATGGCAATAAACCCATTTCGAGGTTGCAGACCATTGAGGACTCTTTGATTACGAACCAGTTCAGCTTTGTTCACCAGGGAGAAGTCAAGGAGCTTTTAGCAGAAGCCATCGACCAGCTTCCCGAGAAGGAGAAGCTTGTGATTGTGCTTTATTATTATGAAAATCTTACCCTCCGTGAAATTGGTGAGATTCTGGATGTTTCCGAGTCAAGGGTTTGCCAGATCCATACTAAAGTCGTGACCCGTTTACGCGGGCATTTAATGCGTCGAGCCGGGCATTTAACGCTGGAGGCATAACAGCAAAGGGCGAAGTCTAAAAGGAAATTTTAAAAACAATACAAATAAATTAAGGTTTTACCACGCTGCGTCGATATAAGTAATGCCACAGCGAGAAAAGCCGTGTACATGTTTTATCCCAAAACGGCCGCAAGTGGTTACAAAGGCAGGAAGAATGCAAAGCGTGGTAGAAAACAAAAGACCTAAATTCAGAATCCAGGTTCCGAGCGAAAAAACGAATGCTGAAAAAGAACGCGAGGAAGTCCGGAAATATCTTCGTCTCATTCCCACCGAAGCGGAACCCAATCTGGGGCGTGTCCGCGAGATCAAAGAAGAGATTAAGAAGGGCACCTATTTGACCCGTGAAATAATCGAAGAGGCCGCAACGCAACTCGCCCTTCGGCTTTTGAGAAAAGAAAAGGATTAATCTTTAGAAGGCTGTAACTTTTTGTCGAGACCCGTAAGCTCGATCCATCTTTGGACGGGCGCAAGCTCCATGAATTTTTTCCAGACCGCTTCCTCATTAAGATAATTTTCTAACATCAACAAAGTAATGCCCTGATCAATCCCGAGGTATTCGTCGGACCACCAATCTTTATCCAGATTGAAAGCGTCTTTGAAACCGAAATTTCCGTATAAATTTTTTTGATAATTTTCGTAAAAAAAGCGCGCAGCTTTGGTCGATTGCTCCGGGGTGAAAACAATGGATGACAGGGCGGCATAGGGGGCAATGGTGCCGTCATGCGTTCCTGTACCGGGTTTTCCGCCGTAAGCTTTATAACCTCCTGGACCCAAAGAAGCGGAAAGCCCCCAAGAATTTTCGGAATAACCCTTGTATTTTTCAGAAAAGCTCAATGAATAATCCCGGTTAGCGAGCGTGGCTTCCTTGGAGTTCTCAAAAAAATTAATATTTTTATCCATCAATTTCCGAAAATCGATATAAGCATGCGAGAATTGATAAGTAAAAAGAGAACCCGTGGAGGCGTAGACAACTTTATGCCCATGATATTCTTCTGTAGGGCGGAGCCACTTTTTCCATGCTGCTGGCGGGATAGGGTGATGAGGGGCTCCGATCGCGAGGGCCTGGAGCACCATGAGCTCACTGTAGCAGTCCCAATAGTAAGGGAGGAATTTCGCCTCAGGAGTCCAGCCCATACAAACAAAGTCTGAACCGTTCAACATCCACTTCCAATTCACTCTCGCATAGATTTCATAGGCAAGCTTTTCCACCTCGGTTCCAGGATAATATTTGGCGGCGAGGAGCGCTCCGGCAACAACGAGGGCCGTATCCATCGAAGAAGCCTCTGACGCCCAGATCCGTTTTCCGGTTTGGGCATCCACAAAGTGATAAAAAAAGCCTTCCTTATGCGCCGTTTTATTTTTAAGCATCTGAAGGGTGGTTAATAAACGAGAATAGGCAAGTTCAGGAGACATCCAGCCTCGGGACCCTCCTATGGCATAACCTGCCAGAGCAAATCCAGTGGCCGCAATAGACGAGGGGGAACCTGCGCGGGAGGAATCCCGCGTGAGACCTGTTTTTTTGTCAGAGAAACGGATGAAATATTGAAGGGTGTCTTGCTCGATTTTGTTTAAGAGAAGGGCATCTTCTTGAGTGGGTTCAAAAGAGGCAAAAGAAAAAAGACTATTCCCGCTCAAAAGCAGGATCCCAGTGAGGAAAATGATAAAACGCTTAAACATCAGCGGAAGTTTTGATGTTTGAAAGTTTTTCTCGTATCTTGGCAACAGCTTGCGAGGCATCGTTTTCTTGAGAGATCACCTTAAGCTCTGCAAGCAAATGGTCCGTTTTTTCGAGGGCGGCGTTCAACTCTTCAGCGACGGGATGTCCTTCATCCAATTTTCTCAGAAAAACCCGGGTGCGGTAATTACCTTTCTCCATTTCATCAAAAGCCTTACTGAAGCGATAAAGAGGCCCTGCGATCTTGTGGGAAAGAAAAACAGTGCCCCATGCGATGACCGTGAGAAGCAAAGCGAATTTCCAGAGAAGCGATCGGTTTGTTTCGTTGAGGATCTCTTTGAAGACTTCTCGTTGTCGAGCGCTCAGTTTTTCAGTTTGCTTGAACAAAGAAAGGGAAGAAAGCGTCTGGTGGGTTTCGGGATGTCGGGCTTGCTCATATTCGATCATACGGGAAGCGGTAAGAAGATCTTCTCGCGTTTGTTGATCCGAGAAGGCGTCAAGCACTTTTCCCCAAATACCGATATAAAACCCAAAAATAGTGACCGCGCTGATGATGAGCAGCGGCACCGTTAGGAAAAGCATGTAACGGATTTGGAGAGGTTTATTAATAAAAAAATGTTTTCGCCGATTTTGTAACATGATTTTCCTCAAGGTTTATCTTAGTGAAAAGGAAATCATCTGTCAAAAAGAACTTGCTGTTGTATAATACAAAGCCAGTTTTGGAATGGTGACTTGGGGCGTTGAAAATCTCATTTTTTTTGGGTTATTTTTCAATTCCTGATTTTTAAAGATCCGGAGGATTCTTTATTATGTGCGGCATTATCGGTTATATTGGTTATCGTGATGCTATCCCTGTGCTTGTCAATGGGTTGGAGAAACTAGAGTACCGCGGCTACGACTCTGCGGGCATTGCTTGCCTGCCGCATCAAAAGGAACGTTTTTTTGTCATTAAAGAGAAGGGGAAGCTGAGCGCTTTAAAGGAAAAGCTCGGTGATTTCAGTGTCGAAGCCCACCTTGGGATCGGACATACCCGTTGGGCGACCCATGGAGAACCTTCCCGCGTTAATGCTCATCCCCACATTGACGCTGCGGGAAAAATCGCATTAGTTCATAACGGCATTATTGAAAATTATGCCACGCTCAAAAATATTCTCCAAAAAAAAGGCATGCGCTTCCTTTCTCAAACAGACACCGAGGTTGGGGCTAATCTGATCGGGTTGCATTACCACAAAACCCCCAAACTTTTTGATGCTGTGCAGCGAGCGGTCAGCGAATTGCATGGTTTTTTTTCATTGGTTCTTTTTACAAAGGAAGATCCGGAAACTCTGATTGCCTATAAAAGATCAAACCCCCTTGTGATCGGGCTTGGGCAACGGGAGAATTTTATAGCGAGTGATGTGACGGCGTTGCTCCCTTATACGCGAGAAGTGATTTACCTTGAAGATGAAGATCTCGCTGTCATCACCGCCAAAGAGGTTTCCATTTATTCTCTTAAGACAAGATCCTGGGTCAAAAGACGGTCAAGCACGGTCAATTGGGATGTAGCCCAGGCGCAGAAGCAAGGCTTTCCGCACTTCATGCTGAAAGAAATGTATGAACAACCGGATGTCTTGAAGACGATTCTCAACAAGCGGATTCAAAAAAATGGCGAGATTTTTTTCGACACCCTTTCCAAAAAATTTCAAACACAACTCAAAAACATCGAACGCGTTTCTATGATTAGTTGCGGTACGGCTTATCACGCGGGACTTGTCGGCAGTATCGCTATAGAAAAATATGCAAAAATCTCTTGTCGAACCCAGGTCTCAAGCGAATTTCGCTACGGGGATTCGCTTTTAAATAAAAAAGATCTTGTGGTGCTGATCACCCAGTCCGGCGAGACGGCAGATACGCTGGCTGCTTTGCGGGAAGCGAAGGCAAAAGGCGCCGCAACGCTCGCGATTGTCAATGTTGTCGGAAGCACGATCGCGCGGGAGGCCGACGCTGTGATCTACACGCATGCGGGGCCGGAGATCGGGGTTGCTTCAACAAAGGCTTATACAGCCCAACTGGCGACACTTCTCTTACTGGCTTTTTATATGGCAAAAATTCGCAGGACCATCGCAGATGCCGATTTTAAAAAACTAATAAAAGAAATCAAAAAAATTCCGCAGCATTGCGCCAAAATCTTGAAAGAAATAAAAAAATTTGAAACCTGCGCTCAAAAACATTATACGCGGCGTAATTTTCTTTATCTGGGGCGCGGGTGCAATTACCCGACAGCCCTCGAAGGGGCTTTAAAATTAAAAGAGATTTCTTATGCCCATGCGCATGGATACGCAGCAGGGGAAATGAAGCACGGGCCGATCGCGCTTATCGATCATGAACAGCCGGTGATCTGCATCGCGTCAAATTCGTTTACAATCGACAAAATGATTTCCAATATTCAGGAGATCCGGGCACGCGACGGGATTGTCATTGCGATTGGGACGGAAGGGCATAGAGAACTCGAGAAAATGGCGGATGATTTCTTTTCTGTTCCGGCAGTTCCGGAAATATTGTCGCCGATACTTACGGTCATTCCTTTACAGTTTTTTGCTTACAAGATAGCTGTACTTAATGGCAGGGATGTGGATCAGCCAAGAAACCTGGCAAAGTCCGTCACTGTCGAGTAGCGATTACGGTTTTTCGAGAGCCAAGTTTTAACTTCCATTTAAGAAGAGGACAACCGCGTTCGGATGACTTGTCAGTGAAAACGGTAAAAGAAATTCTTTCAAACATCCTTTTCTGGCTTCAAGACACGCAATTCAAGATTTATGATCTTCTTTTCCTTTTGGTTTATGGCGCCATTATTGGTTTTGCGATTTGGCACCATGAACCTTGGAGCGACGAAGCCCTTCCCTGGATGATTGCCCGAGATACAGACTGGGGCGGTTTTTTTAATATGATGTTCCATAACTATGACAGACATCCCGCTCTTTTACACACGATCTTGATTCCTTTTACAAAATTCGGATTACCTTATTTTTCTCAAACCATCTTAAATCTTTTGCTGTCACTGTGGGTTGCGTTTCTTTTCCTTACCCGGGCCCCTTTTAGCCGCGTCTTTAGGGTCCTTTTCTTATTCTCCTATTACATCATTTATGAATACTCCGTGATCACGCGGCCGTACATGCTGGCGGTTGCTCTTGTTTTTACTATAGCCTTGATTTATTCCAAACGAGAAAAGTATCCCGTAATCTATGCGGCTTTGATCACACTACTTTTTCACGCAGATTATATGGGGTTTGGTTTGGCATCAGGTCTGACACTCGCTTTTTTCCTTGAGTATAAATCTTTTTTCAAGAGTCATCCGCGTATGATGGCGGCTTTTTTAATGATGGCTTTGAATGGAGCGCTGGTTCTTTGGATTGGCCATGCGCTTCCGCCGGATCATGCCGAGTATGGGAGTAAGATGGCATTTTCAATTTCCTATCTAGGAAAATCTGCCGCCAACGCTTTTTTTCCGTTTGCAGAACACGGGCTGCACGATGTTTTGAGAGTTTGGATGGCAACCTTGGCGGCTTTTGCTGTGCTCATCCTGACGTTTGTGTCTTTGATCAACAAGCCGATTCCTGCCCTGATCCTGGGAACATCGCTGGGCTTTCTGCTGACAGTCTTCACCTTTTTTTCATTTGGAGACTACCGTAATCATGGCTTCATTTTGATCAGTGTCGTTTTTTCTCTTTGGATCGCGTGCAATTATCCGGAAGATTCCGTTGAACCTCTTTCGAGATGGCAAATATTTCAACGAAAGGCAGCACGTAACGCGTTGATCATTACGAGTATCTGCATTCTGTTCGGTCTTCAAAACGTTTACTATGTGTATGTGCTGGAGCGTCATCTCCCTTTTTCGGGGGCGAAAGGTATGGCGAAAGTTATCCGACAACTTGAAAAAGAGCAGCGTATTTTTGAACAAGGTTTTGTGATCGTGGCGCCGCATAAAAATTCCGTCGGCATCATGCCGTATCTGCCGGGAGTGAAGTTTTGGAGTCCCTGCACAGCCAGTTATGCGGCTTACTACAAAAGCAGCCGCGCTATGGGGGCATGTAATAATTTATCAGAATTGGATGCTGTCAAAATGACGAAGGCCTATTTCGGCGATCTAAGAAGAGTCCTTTTTCTTTTCCGGAATCCATTGCCGCCTTTTTTCCAAGACCCCGACTATGAATTTCGGGCCATTTTTTATGTATCCAAAGCTTTTGGATATTGGTACGAAACTTTTTTTCTTTATCAGACACTTCCTAAGGCTGTCCGCAAAGAATAGAAATTTCTTTTGAGGAATTTTGCATTTATGATAGTAATGGGGAAGGGATATAAAAGGTGCCAAGATCTTTTGCGTGTTTTTTAAAAGGCACCAAACTTTAAAAGGAGGATGATATGAAATGTCCGCGAACGGGAGTCATCATGAAAGAAGTAGCCGTCGGCCACTTTAAAATCGATATCTGTGAAAGCTGCGCAGGGATCTGGTTTGATCATTTGGAATTCGAAAAGTTTGACGAGGCGCATGAAAAAACAGGGGATGAGGTTTTGAAGCTGTTGGAATCCATCCCCAAATTTCCATTAGATTTAAACCGTCGCATCCATTGTCCGCGATGCATCGATGCGGTTCTGATGAGACGTTTTGAAAGCCCGCTCAAAAAAATCGCATTGGATGAATGCCCGTCGTGTGGGGGCTTGTGGCTTGATGCCGGAGAACTTGCGGAATACCGGAAACTTTTCCCGAAAGAAGAAGACCGGAAAAAAGCCAGCCAAGAATTTGTGAATAAAGAAATTATGCCGCTATTTAAAAAAGAAGCCCAAAAAGGAGAGGATGAGCTCAAACAAGCAAAACATATTGCCGGTATGTTTCGCTTGGTTTGTCCGAGCTTCTACATTCCCGGAAAACAGGAAGGGGCTGCCTTCTGAACCAGAAAGATTTAGACCTCGAAAGCTGAATGGAATATTCCTTTAAGAAAAATTCTTTGCTGGCCCATCTCGTGCAAAAGCTGCAAAAACTGACCGGAGCGGTCTTTTCTTGGCTTGCTGAAAAGCAATTCAGATTAAGCGATCTTTTTATCCTGGGCGTTTATCTTTCAGTAGTCGGATGGGGTTCTTGGAAACATGAACCATGGAGCGATGAAGCCTTTCCCTGGTTGATCGCACGGGACGCCGATTGGCGGACTTTTCTGCAGATCCTTTTTACAAATCAGGATAAACATCCCGGTCTTTTTTATTTGATCCTTCGCCCTTTTGCCAGTGCCGGATTCCCCTATTTCACGCAATCAATTATCAACCTCGTTTTCGCGGTGACAGCAGCCTTTATTTTTCTGAGTCGGGCACCGTTCAGTCGCATTTTCCGTTATCTTTTTTTGTTTTCTTTTTTCATGGTTTATGAATATGCCGTCATTGTACGGACCTACATGCTTTCTGTTATGTTAATTTTTCTAATGGCCGCATTTTACCCGAAGCGATTGGCGCACCCTATCCTTTATACGGTTCTGGTATTACTGCTACTGTATTCGGATTATATGTGTCTTGGGCTGGGCGTTGGTTTAACGATCGCCTTTGCGGTCGAGCATTGGGAACGTGTTCAAACAGAGTGGAAAATAAAATCAGCTTTTCTCATCATGGCGGCAAACGCCATATTTATTCTCTGGCTCGGACATTCTCTGCCGCGGGATCATTTCCAGTATGGTGAGCCCCTGTTGCCTTTTCAAATGAAAAATCTTCTTATGCCTTTTGCCAACGCCTTTTCCCCTTTTTCAGAGTTAAATGCGAACTATCCAAGACTTATCGTTACTTTAGCGATCTCTGCGGGCTCGCTCATTGTTTTTTTAACTTTTATGGCGCTTATCGGAAAATTGATACCGGTTATGATTTTTGGAATTTCAATGAGCGAGCTTTTATTGATTTTTTCTTTTATTAACGCAGGGGATTATCGGCATCATGGGTTTATCCTTTTTACCGTTATTTTTGTTCTTTGGATCGCATCCGCGTATCCCGAGAAGGTGCCCGCTTTTTTCCGCGAACCGGAAGAAACGTTTGGCGAAAAAAGCCGAAAGCTGAAGACCAGTGCCGTCACTATGATCGGGCTGCTTCTTTTTTTGGGACTCCAGAATATTTTTTATGTCTATGTGCTGGAAAGTTACTGGCTTTTTTCCGGAGCAAAACCTATGGCGAAAGCTATTCAAACGGTCGACAAAGAGGAGAAAATTTTTAAACAAGGTTTTGTGATCGTTGCCAAGCACAAAAAATCCATAGGGTTATTGCCCTATTTGCCGGGCGTGAAGTTCTGGAATCCCTGCACTGGGGACTTTCCCAAATATTATAAAGTCAATCGAGAGCTGGCTTCTTGCGATACGTTGCCGCTAGATCAGGCCATCCAGAGGACAAAATCTCATTTTGGCGATATCAGCAAAGTACTCTTTCTTTTTGAGGCTCCTTTGCCGTTTGCTTCTGACCAGGAATATTACTATGAGAGGGTTGTCTCTGTGGAAAAGGCTATTTTTGGATACATGTTCGAGCGGTTTTATCTGTATCGCGTTTACTCACTACCGGCTTTAAAAAATATGTATATCGACCACATGAAGAGCGAGCAGCAAAAACATTCCAAGGGAACATCCGGCTAATGGAAACGCGCCGCATCGGTTTCTTTCAGGATCTGTTTTTTGACAAAAAACGATATCTGGATGTTTTTGTGCTTCTGGCTTATTTCTTTGTAACGCTGGGGACGGTACTGCACCATGTGCCATGGCGAGATGAGGCGATCCCGTGGCTAATGGCTCGTGACTCTTCGTTATCCCAGATGCTTTTCGAGCACTTGCAGTATGAACTTCATCCGATGGCCTGGTATCTTCTTCTTTTTGTGCTGACGCACCTTGGATTTCCCTATATCACGCTTTCCATCTTTCATTTAGGAATCGCTTTTCTTGCCGTGCTGATTTTTATCTGGAAAGCGCCTCTTCCAAGAATTACAAAATATGCCTTTGTTTTTTCCTATTACATGATGAGCGAATATGCCGTCATTGCCAGGCATTATGCGCTTACCATACTTGTTCTTTTTTGTGTGGCGGCTTGTTACCAGACGCGGTTTGAAAAGCCTTTGCGATACGGCGCGTTGGTGGCGCTTCTATTTAACACAGAATATTTATGCTTTACCGGTGCGGCCGGATTGGTGGCTCTTTATGGATGGGAAGTTTTAAGGAAAAGGCCCTTGGAAAAAGATAAAGCCATTGTTTGGGGGATTATGATTCTGGGGTTAGTGTTGGCGATGTGGCAAATCATCAGAGTCCCGCCTGACCAGAATTATTATTATACGACCCACGAGGATAGTGCAAATCTGAGGAGTTTAACCGAAGCGCTTAAGCGAATGTTTTTCCCGGCTCCATGGGGTGTTCCAGGGCCTGTGGCCCTAGCGAGTTCTGTTGCTATTTTGGCAGGTTTGTTCTTTTATTTTTTAAGAAAGCCTCAAATGATGTTTCTGATGGCTGCAGCCTATGCAGGTATTTTCTATATTTTACTTTTCAAACACAGGACTCCTGATTTCTCGATTACGCGTCATTATGGTTTTCTTCTTATTTTCCTTATGTTTTTTCTTTGGCTCCGTGATACTTACCCATGCCCTAAAGGAGAGGGGGGCTCCCAGTTTTTCACAAAAGAAAAAATTTTTTCTTGGGCTTATGTTTTTTTGATTACGTCAACAACTCTCTGCCTTTTGTATTCGATCCGATACACTTATTTTTCCCACAGGATGGATTACTACCTGCCTTATTCCGGAGCCAAAAATATGGCCGCGGTTATCCGAGAATTTTCACAACGCTATTCGGCTCAGGACTATGTCATTGTCGGGTATCCGCAGGATGGAATGGCTCCGATTATTCCTTATCTTCCAGAACGAAAATTCTGGGACCCTCAGAGACGCGATTTTAAAACCTATGTTTCAAACAAAATGCCCCCTGAAGAAGATAGAGATCTCAACCCTCAAGAAGTGATTGTTCGCGCAGGGATCCGTTTCCAAGATATCTCGCGGTTACTGTTTGTGTTTTCTGAGCCCCTGCCGTTTTCGGAAGCATACGGCTATATTTTTCAAAAAATTTATGCGGCGGATAATGCATGGGGAACCGGGCCGGAGATGTACTACTTGTATATGGCAACCAAAAAGAAAGAGTAAGCAAAAACCTTTTTAATTTTAAACAGCAAAAAGGAAAATGATGGAATTAACAGTTTTAATTCCTGCTTTTAATGAAGAGAAAAGGCTTCCGCAGACCCTGGAAGAGATCCGTCCTTATCTTGATAGAAAATTTCAAGATTACGAAGTAATTATTGTAGATGACGGAAGCAAAGACAGAACTGTCGAGGTTTGTTTCGATTATGCCAAGCAGTGGCCACAGTTACGATGTATATCTGGGAACCCCCATCAGGGCAAAGGGGCCTGCGTCAAACGCGGATGTCTACAAGCAATGGGAGAAAATATCTTGGTCATGGATGCGGATCATGCTATCCGGATAGAAAATATTGAGAATATGCTGTTTGCCAGAAAGAAAGGATTTGATGTGGTTGCCGGGACGCGCACTTTTACGGGCGATGAAGGGGAGTATGGATTGGGGCGACGGATTATTGGCTTGATCCAACTCCTTTTGGCGCATCTGATAGTCTTTCAAAAACCGGTGACCGATAGCCAATGCGGGTACAAGCTTTTTTCCCTGCAGAGTGCGAAGCAGATTTTTTCTAGAACCATGATTCGAGGAGCCATGTACGATGTTGAAGCGCTTTTCCTTGCGCAAAAGTTCGGATTTTCTGTTTACGCCCAATCCGTTGAATGGGCAAACAAGCCGGGTTCTACCAATAATATTCCTCTCTGTATTTTCACATCCCCCTTTGAACTTTTTACCATACGTATTTTGGACGTTTTGGGAAAATATAAGTAAGAACCACTGAAAGGCAAAAACAAGATTTACCCCTAGTTGCTCTTTTTTTAACCAGCACTATCGGAACCCTTAACAATCGAAGAGTGTAACCTGTTTCAAAATATAAAGTTAAGAAGAAATAAAGGCATAGAAGATTACCCCGCAAGATCTTACGCAGTGCAATTTTAAATAATAATAGATGAGCTGTAGGACTTGTAAAATGATCGCTTATGGGTTAGTTTTTCTCCATATTTGAAAGCTAAAAAAAATTGTATTAATGCTTGACAGGATTTTGGCGGTCACTATAATACACGCCACCCACGGGAATGGGTGGATAAAAACATTTCGTAGTTTGCATTTCTTGTTTTATTCTCTTTTACAATTTTCGCAGTTCCTTTCTGGATATTTCCTCATCAGGGGAAGTTTTGTCTCGAAAGGTCGCTCTTTCTCAATTTTTGTGTGCGAGTCGGACGTTTATGTTTTGCAACTGCCTGTCTTCGGACAGGCATGGATCAAATCTCTTTTCGGAGAGTTTGATCCTGGCTCAGAACGAACGCTGGCGGCGTGGATTAGGCATGCAAGTCGAACGGAACTCTTAGCTTTTTCGAGAGTTTAGTGGCGAAAGGGTGAGTAACACGTGGGTTACCTGCCCTAGGGATTGGGATAACCTGTCGAAAGACGGGCTAATACCGAATACGTCCTGCACTTTTCGAAGTGCAGGGGAAAGATGGGGATCCGTAAGGACCTATCACCCTTGGATGGGCCCGCGGCCTATCAGCTAGTTGGTGAGGTAATGGCTCACCAAGGCTAAGACGGGTAGCTGGTCTGAGAGGATGGTCAGCCACACTGGGACTGAGACACTGCCCAGACACCTACGGGTGGCTGCAGTCGAGAATCTTTCGCAATGGGGGAAACCCTGACGACGCGACGCCGCGTGGAGGATGAAGGTCTTCGGATTGTAAACTCCTGTCAGCTGGGGAGAACAGGCTGTCTATTAATAATGGACAGCTTTGACAGTACCAGCAGAGGAAGCCACGGCTAACTCTGTGCCAGCAGCCGCGGTAATACAGAGGTGGCAAGCGTTGTTCGGATTTATTGGGCGTAAAGGGTCCGTAGGCGGCCTAGAAAGTCGGA